>Ga0326728_10000691_pt1 | contig 128784 bp, 102 predicted proteins | sample MB3enrmetagenome_FD_207602 | JGI IMG/M metagenome (GOLD analysis project Ga0326728, IMG submission 207602) | Lab enriched peat soil microbial communities from McLean, Ithaca, NY, United States - MB31MN | ecosystem: Environmental > Terrestrial > Soil > Wetlands > Peat | place: USA: New York...
GCTTCTTGTAATCCGCCAGCAACTTGTCGATGAGTTTGAGGTCGATGGCCATCGGGTCTCCCTATTGTGATCCTTTCGATGGCCGTTTACACAGTTCAATTTATACCCTCCAGAGATACGCCCAAAGAGCAGGCACCGCGAACAGCGTAACCGCTGCGATCATGCTGACGGTGAAGAATTCAAGATCATATTCGCCCTTAGGCTCGACTGGCGGGCGAAGGTATGCCCGTGTCCCATGAAGTGCCGCAACGACAGCCAGGGCGCCCATCAGCAACGCCGCGCCGCTTTCATACTTACTAAGTGGATTAACCTCAACCACGCCCGAGAGCCAAAGACACAATACCGGGCACGCAACGATGAAGGCCATCGAGAACAACATGGCCGTGGCCACATGGATGAACATCGAGCGTCGCCGCGGTTCATCGTTGTCTCCAACAGCCAGATCACGTGTGAACGGCGACCAGTAATCGGCCGCCCAGAGCATCACAGTATGGAGCGCGCAGAGAGCGAATACTAACCCCCAAAGCACATCCCACAGCCGGGCGGGATAGACAAGGGTCTTCTGCGCCGCCTTGCGGTCGTCCAACGATGGGCTAAAACCTGGAAGAACAGTTGGTATGCGACTTGGGACCGGGGTCAAAATCCCTACCGGATAGTAGCCATCGCTCCCGATGGCCGTGGCCCAGAGCGGCGGCCGTAAGATGTCCGAGCGCACAATGTTCCGATAGCCCGGCAACTGGGGATGACTGCCCTGAGCGTGAGGTAGACTGTCCCAAAAGACATAGCTTGTGGCATAGTAAATCGCCTCGCTCAGTGAGCTCGTGTAAGTGCGGCGGGCCGTTCCAAAACCGATCAGGGGATGCGGAGTTACCGTAACCGACCCGATAAAAGGCACATTATCGACTTCCCTCACCAGGAGCAAATCGCTTCCGAAAAACACTAGTCGCGCGTCGGGACAGGCGCGATGCAGAAACTGCGCGAGAAACACCTGGTCGAGTACGTTTGTAGAGACAATCGCAATATACTCCGACCGGAATCGATGAAGCTCGCGGGCGATCGCCATCAGTTGGGCCTCCTGCGAAACAGGCGTATTCTCGGGCGAGAACTGCGGAACGCTGTCCTGCGCGACGTTATCCTTGAGCGAGAACGGTAGATACGGGCTGGGAATCGATGCCGCGCCGCCGGGTTGGTTCTCAGCGTTAGCGTTGCGAAGCAAGGAAATCTCTCGCGGGAACTGCATCACCAGCACAGGGTGAAGGCCCGCCTCAAAGACCTCTCCGAACGTCGTGTTGTCCTCGACCAGCAACGCAACCCGCTTACCGGAGCCCGCGATTCGATCAAAGAGTGTTTCGGTACTGTAGGCCCTATCGTCATTAAAAGAACGGTTCTGGATCGACACCCCGGGCGATTGCACTGGAAGATCTGTTGAGATCGCGCCGGTTACGTGAAATTCGGTTAATCCAGAGGATTCCCTTGCAAACTTAATGGCAGCGCTTAACGACGCCACTGAGCCGGAGAATAGAGGACCGAAGATCGACACCGAGCCATCTCTGCCTCTCGAAAAATTGCAGGATTCTTTAAGCTTTGTTGCCAATTCCGTTTCGTACGCGAACGCACATTGAAACTGAAAACCGTCGATGCCCTGTGTCGGCGTTTCAGCCACCAGGAAAAGATAAATGACCGAACCGAAGGGTCCCGATCCGCCGGCTGTGTCTTCACGCACCTTCTTCAGAATGATCAAACCCGGTTGGCGTTCCCGTTCCGGATCGTGACCTGGCTCGGCCGAGTCAACAGATTCGGCGGCTTTCAGTGGGCCCACCCGGTTCTTCCAGGGCAGCCAGTAGTAGCTGCTTACAAAGCCGTTGTCCGCCGCCGCCTGGAGAATCGCATCGACGGTCCGGTCAAAGATCAAGGGCAGATGCGTATGAACCGGGTCGGGAACGGTGGCAATAATCGCTGTAACGTTGGTTGGTCCACCCTTCTCCGGAAAACCCCAGCGGTTCTCCGCACTGCATCCCAGTTCTTGTCCCTTTCGGCCGTCTTCAACATCGACGTGGAGTTGAATCTTTCCGTTTAGCCATGTGCCCTGAATTTCGGGATCTTTCGAAATCTCCTCAGCCTGCCTCGCCGGCGCCCAATAATTGCAGGACGCGATCCACGGACCTTCCGTGGCCTGCGCAGGCGCCGCGGAACCTGGTGCGCCTTCCCCGCCTTTGGATGGTTCGGACGAGGGGCCGGAAGAACTGACCGGCCGGAACATAAAAGCGGCGGCCACAAGCACGCCTACGGCAAGACCTTGACCCTTGTTCACTATTTACGCCCCCCTGCACGTTGTGCCAAGTTCCCGTTTTGGAGCCCAGATTCGGGGGAGTATATATCAAACCGCAATTCATAACAATTAATTTGATCAATCTTGAGAATTAGCTTTGCTGGCAGCGGCCGGGCGGGAAGTACGTAATCTAACAAAGTCGGGTGCTGCCGGAAAGTAGCTAGCGCTCGGCTGCCTCCGCCAGCACCAAACCCGAGGGCAACTCCTCGCCGAAGATGCGGCCCAGCGCGCGGTCGTCTTCTTCTTCGCCTTCGAGTAACGCTAGCAGGCGCTCGGCGTGCGGCATCGCTTCCAGCTTGCGCTTCACGGATTCGCGCGTGGCGGGCGGAAGATCGCGCGTGGCATCGCCGCTCTGCCGCGCCATGGCCGCGAGTGCGTCGCCGGCTTGCGGCGCGTGAAGGAGAGCTTCCACCCATCGGGTGGCCGTGGCGGGCGGCACCACCAGGTTGATCGGACCGTAGAACAGCTTGCGCGCGCCCAACCGCGACAGGCACCACAATTCGCTCTCTTTGTAATCGCCCGTTTTCACGCGCTTCGCCAGCGCGTCTCCCAGCTCGGTCTTGGTGCCTAAGGGCAGCAATTCGAGGCTCGACGCGGTGCGCCACATTTCACGCAGCAGCGCGGCATTGAGGCGCTGCGGTTTTTTGTTTCCGCGCGGCAGCAGAAACGCGGAGAGCCGCTGGTAGATATCGGTCTGCTGATTGCGGTTGAGCCCGCCGGCCAGGCGGCCCCAGAAGATCCACCAATCGATTTCGCACTGCACCTGGTTGCCGTAGGTGGGGCCGGAGCCGTAGATGCGGCGTGCCTGCTCCAGACGGAAATCGTCGCCCGGGAATCCGAACCCGGGACGCAGGCAGAAGCCGCACAAGTTGAACCAGCGGACCTCGAAGGCCGGGCTCTTCTTGCGTCCATCGGCCGCGCACAGGAACACGTCGGCCATCTGGCGGATGGTGGAAAGCGGCCAGGAGTTTTTCCCCAGCCCCATGGTCTGTTCGAGCTTGGCGGGCAATTCCTCGGGCGGAATGGGAGCTTTCCCGCCGGGTGCGAATACCTCCGCGATCAGCGCCAGCGACGATTTGAGGGCCTGCTCGCTCACCACGGCGGCGGCTTTGCGCTCCGTCTGTTGCGCCGCCTGTTTGCGAAGCTCGAACTGCAAGCGCCAGCGGTTCTCGCTGATCTTCGATTCGCACCAGGTTTCGAGGGTGCCGATCTCCGTCAGCCGCGCGCCCAGCTTCACGGGGATGGTGCGCTCTTCGGCTTTCTTGCCGAAGCGGATCACTGCGTTGAGCGGCGCATGGGGGTGCAGTTCAGAATCGGCGGAGGCAAACTCTACCACGTCGCCGAGTTTGTCTTCGGTGCGCGTCAGCGAGCTGAACAGGCGAAACGAGACGGGGCGATTGGCCACAAGCTGGAATGCGTCGTTATCGATTTCGATGGCCGCGCCTTCCTCGGCGCCGCGCGGCACCAGGCAAACGGCCGGAAATTTGCCGTCGCGCGCTTCTCCCAGCGCGATGTAATACGTCCGCGGCAGACCGCCGCGCACCAGCACCCCACTGCCGGTCGATCGCACATAGGAGTAATACGCCGCGCCGCGTGCCACCGCGAGATCCAGCTCGCTGTTCTCCAGGATTTCCGGACGCCGCCCATACCAGCGGCCCACCACGTCGGCTACACGCTCCTGCAAGATCCGCGGGATGAAAAAACCGCCGTTGAAGAGGATGGCGTCGGGCGCCTGGCCGGCGGGCTCGAGAAACGCGTTGAGGTGGCGCGTAATCGCCGGATCGGAAACGTAGGGCAGGCCAAGCTCCCGGAAGAGGCTGCGCTTCTCTTCCTTCGGCCCTTCGCCGCGCACGGTGAACGGCAGGAAACCTTCGAGCGCCAGTTCCAGCGCCTCTTCGCGCAAGATCGCGGTCTTGAGCGATTTGCCGATAATTGCCGAGCCGGTTCCGAGCACGGTGATCTCGACCGACGGCAACGTCGGATCGTTGAGCAACCTTTCCTTGGCGGCCGAGCATTGCCGCCGCAAGCCGCTGCGCTGGCGGATGGAAAGCTGCGCGCCCAGCTTGGTTTCCACCAGCCAGGCCAGCGTGAGATCCAGGTTGTCGCCTCCCAGCAGCAGGTGCTTGCCGACGGCGGTTCTCGTGAAATTGACCATGTCGCCTTCGCGAGACACGCGGATGAGGCTGAAATCGCTGGTGCCGCCGCCCACATCGCACACCAGCACGATCTGGCCGTCGAAGAGTTTCTTGCGCGATTGCGCCAGGTTGTTGGCGATCCACGAGTAAAACGCCGCGGCGGGTTCTTCGAGCAGCGTGAGGCGCTCGAGGCCGGCATCGCGAGCGGCCATCACGGTGAGCTCGCGCGCTTCTTCATCGAACGACGCGGGCACCGTGAGGACGATGTCCTGTCCGGCGAGCGGCGCGGAGTGCGCGCGGTCCCATTCCTCGCGAAACTTGGCGATGAAGCGCGAAGATACTTCCACCGGCGAAAGCACGCGGCCGGTCTCCTGCGAATCCCACGGCAGGATTTTGGCGGTGCGGTCCACGTCGGGATTCGAGAGCCACGATTTGGCGGAATGCACCAGGCGCGTGGGCACCAGCGCACCCTGCTCGCGCGCGTAGAGGCCCACCGGCTGGCCATCTTCGAGGAACAGAAACGAAGGCAGCGTGCGCCGCGCCTCCACGCGCCCGGCGGAGACGAGCTGGGGCGTTTCAAAGATGTGGATGGGAGGAAAGTCGCGATCCTCGGCCTCGCTTTCGTCGATGTAGGCGAGGGCGGAATTGGTGGTGCCCAGGTCGATGCCGATCTTCATGCTTTCATCACGCGCTCGCGCACGTTGAACTCGAGTTTCCAGCGCCGGCCATCGCGCGCCACGCACCAGAGCTGGAGCATGCCGGTTTCGGTGACCACGGATTCAAACGAAACCGGGACGACCTCCGCCGAACTCTCGCCGGAAGAAAAGCTGACCTCCATGGGCGAAAGTTCCTGTAATTCGTCGCCGATGTCTTCCATCAGGCCGCCCGGCTGGTCGTTCTTGCGGGTGGCGGAGGTGAAGAAACGAAACTCGGCGGCCTCTCCGATCACCAGGCCGAACTCGCGGCCGGGGATCCGCACTTCGGTTCCTTCTTCCATGCCGAACGGCACCACCGTCAGTGCCTTGAGCGGCGCCGCGAAACCGGGGACGGATGGCATAGCCGATTCCACGCCCACGTAATAGGTGCGCGGCACGCCGCCACGGATGCGCACGCCGCGGCCGGCTCGCGCCAGGCCATAGTACGCGGCGCCGCGCGAAACGGCGTGCATGAGGTCTTCGCCGCTCAACACCGTCAGGGCCGGCATGCCTTCTTCCGCCAGCCAGGAATTGAGCGTGGCGAGGATGCGCTCCCGCACCAATTGGGCGTTCAAGACGCCTCCGTTGAACAAAACGTGGGTGGGACAGGCGAGGCCGCTCGGGCCGCGCCGCACGGAACCGTGCTCGGTAGTGGCGGCCTGCTGGCGAAGGAAGCGCGCCAACTGCCGCGTCATGGCCGGGTCGGCGGCGTACGGCAGGCCGAGTTCCTGCAATCCCACGCGGCGCTGGTGCGCGGGCATCTCGGTGCTCGGAACGGCCGGCAGGAAGCCTTCAGCCAGCACGCGTTCGATATCGGCGCGCAGGAGCGAGGCTTTGATGGTGCCTCCCACCAGGCCGCTGCCTTTCCCCAAAATCGTCACCGGCTGTTCTTTCGACGTGTTGCCGGGCTCCAGCAGCTTCTCTTTCGCTACGCGGCAGTTGTTCCAGAGGGCCTGGTGCTGGCGGCTGTCGAGCCGCGTTCCTTTTTCCGCCAGGCGAGCGGCTACGACGCCGGCCAGCGCGAGATCGATGTTGTCGCCGCCCAGCAGGATGTGCTCGCCCACGGCCACGCGGTGGAGTGTCAACTCGCCTTCGGCCTCGGTCACGGCTATGAGCGTGAAATCGGTGGTGCCGCCGCCGATATCGATCACCAGGATGAGGTCGCCCACGCTCACCCGCTGGCGCCAATCGGGATGCCGTTCGATCCAGGCGTAGAATGCGGCCTGCGGCTCTTCGAGCAGCGTCATGTTCCGGTAGCCGGCCTCGTTGGCGGCTTGCTGGGTGAGTTCGCGCGCCACGGCGTCGAAGGAAGCCGGCACCGTGACCAGCACCTGCTGGCGGTCGAATGGGGCCTCGGGCATTTTGGCATTCCACGCATCGCGCAGGTGTTCCAGGTAGCGGCGGGTGGCTTCGACGGGCGAGATCTTATCGACACCCTCCGGCGCGCGGAATGGAAGCAGCGGCGAAGTGCGGTCCACGCCCGAATGCGACAGCCACGATTTGGCGGAGGATACCAGGCGCCCGACATTTTCCACGCCGCGCTTCTGCGCCAGGCGGCCAACTACATAAGCGCGCTTCGCGTCCCAGGGCAGAGCGATGGTGCCCGCGGTGAAATCGGCGGACCCTGGCAGGTAGAGGAACGATGGCAGCAGATCTTCGTCGCGCAGTTCGCCGGGATTGCTGAGCTGCGGGATGGCGAGAAGCTCGACCGCTACCGGAGCGAAAGGATCGGCGTCGGGGTGCAACTCGGCATACGAGAGCGCGGAATTGGTGGTGCCCAGGTCGATTCCGATTACGTATGACGTTGGCAACTGGGTTTACTCGATTTCGATTTCCGCCGGGGCGACGATGGAAGCGTCCTGCTTGGCCGCGAGCGCCGGCAGATCCACTTTCGCGGCTTTCCATCCTTTGTGGCGCAGCAAGCCGCCGGCGGGAGGCTTGGCTGGCACATTGCCCACGAACTTCACGCGGCTGGGATCGGCGGGGGCCTTGGCAAACGTGCCTTCCACGCCGTCGATTACCGGTTCGAGCACGACGTAGCGCAGCATGGAATCGCGGCATAGGTCGTGCAGCTCGCGAACCGCCGCGCCCACCTGATCGTCGGAGTAGGACGCGATGTCTTCCATGAGGAAATCCACCAGGCGCGAATCGCGCTGGAGGATCGCGAGCATCTGCAAAGCGCCATCCGACGCGCGCACTGCCGGGGCGGGCGGCGCAGTCGGAGCGGGTTGGGCCTTGGCAGCGGAACGGCGCAGATCCGCCGGCAGTTCACCGGTGAAGAGCAGAGCGAAAAAACAACGAAAGGCTAAGGCAATGCGGCTCAAATTGGCTCCAAGCCTTCAGGATACCAGCCCAGGCGGAGCGCGATACCGCCCGCTACGTTCGCGAATGCACCAGGGTGGCCTGGCGCAGACGCTCCAGTTGGCGGCGTGCGATCTCGGCCCATTGGCCTGAACTATCCAGCTTTAAATAGGCCTTCCAGTGATGCACGGCTTTCAGGTTGTCGCCGGTGCGCTCGGAAAGCAGCGCCAGGTTGAAGTGCGCGTCGGCGTAGCTGGGGTTCAGTTCCAGGGCTTTCCTGTAATGGCGGAATGCGTCGTCCAACCGGCCTTGCTCGTCGTAGAGATTGCCCAGGTTGAACTGCGCCAGCGGATAGTTCGGATCGGCTTCAATGGCGTCGCGGTAATACGTTTCCGCCTCCGCAAACCGGCGCTGCCGGTAGTAGATCGTCCCCAGGTTCACCAGGGCGCCGGCAGCTTCGGGGTTCAATTCCAGGACCTTCTCGTAGGCCTCCACGGCCTGTTCGACGGGCGCTCCCGTCTCCTCCAGTTCCAGGCCGCGTTGAAACCACGCTTCGGATTCCCGCAACCGGTTGGCATTACTCTTCCGTTCCGGAAAGCTGGCCACGGACCCGAGCTCGGCCGCGTCGAAATCGAAAAGAATCTGGCCGCTGATGGCTTCCATTTTCTGGCCGGCCACGTGGACGGCGATTTTGCGGCCATCGGACACGATGCGCAACTCGGAAAGCGGCTGCTTGATCCAGTCCAATTTTTGCCGCAACGAGTGCAGCGCGCGTCCGATTTGCCGCGCCTGGATGCGGTTCTCGCGCAGTTTGATGAGGGTTTGGATGGCGATCAGGTCGGAAAAGGAATAGCGTTCTGCGGGGGCGATCAACTCCTGGCGCTCCCAACTGCGAAGTTGACGCTCGGAAAGGCCGAACTGCCGCAGGACATCGGCTCGAGAGAATTCCTCTTTCGGCGCCTTCGGAAGCACGCGAACATTTTAGCAGGCCCCGCCTTCCCCGGCTTGCCAATCCGTAAGGCGGCGGCGCGGGCGGCATTTACGGCCACCCGCGCCGGAAGAGTCGCGCTAGGGCTGCACGGTAACCAGCGCGGAGTTGCTCGCGTAAGTGCCCACGGTGATTATCAGAGGCTGATCTCCGGCGGGCGCGGCGGGGACCACGATATTGACTTGGCCGAGTCCCACCCAATTGGGGCTCAACCCCGCCCATATCACGGTCGCCGGAATTCCCCCGATAGTGGCTGTCACGACCGAAGTAGCCTTCGAGAGCGGCGAGGACGGAGCCGGTTGGCCGGTGGCAACCGGGTTATCGAGCGGTCCCACGCCGGTAACGTACACGGTGATGTACCTTCCGGCCTTCGTCGGGTTCGAGCCGCTGTTCAACCCGGCGGTGTCGAAGTCCACCGCCACGGCGCGCCCGTTGCCCCATTGGAGAATTCCCGGTCCGGCCGCATTTACGGTGAAGGAAATCGCCGGACCGGTAACGTTGTCGCCGCGCGCGATCGTAGCCGTGGCCGCTCCCAGCGGCGTCTCATACGGCAATTGAAAATTGATCTGGCTCGGACTCACATAGTAGAGCGGCGCCTTGAGACTTCCGTTGATCGTCACCGTGACTCCGCCCAGAGTGTTCGGCAAAGGAATCCCGCCCGTGGCCATTACCGTTGCCAGATTGGAGCCGAAGATCGTGATGAACGCTCCCGGGGAAACCGCGGTAGAAACGTAACTTGCCCCGTTGACTACCTGCGCCGCCGCGGGCTGCATATTGCCTGCCAGCGCGAAGCTCCCCATGGTGCAAACCTTCACCGCAATCTTGCCGGCGGTCGAGCGGTCGTAGGTAGAGGCCGGTTGGCAATCCGTGGCGGCGTCTACCCAGGCCGTCGCGGCGCTGTTCCAGCGGAACAGCTTAAGCGTGGAGGCATCGCCTGGCGCGTTGTACGCAACAGTGACTAGCACCCCTTGCGGAATCGAAGTCACGGCGGTCCACTGGTCTTCCTGCGCCTCCTGTTGGATGGTCAGGTTGAAGCTTTGTCCGGCAAAGAAAAGCCCTGCCGGCGGCGTGGCATTGGCCGGCGCCGCGGTCATCTCGATGGTCACCTCGGCCGGATTCGAAAGCGCGCCAGCGGGCAATTGCGCCGACGTGGCGAGAGAGCCGAAGGTGTCGGAGGCCACAATGGCTGCCGTGGCCGGCGTCTCTCCAAACGCCGTCGTCTTGGCGCCTACCCGTACGACCACCGATGCGCTGGCCGAGACTCCGCCGCTGTTGGTCGCCGTCAGCGTGATGGTGTGCTGTCCGGCGGGGAGGGTGACATCCAGTTCATCGCCCGTGCCCAACTTGCCCGAAATGTTGGACGACCACACCAGACTCGCTCCCTCGAGGATATCGTCCTGCGGATCGGTGGCTTCCCCGGTCAGCAGAATCTCGTCGCCCGTTTCATAGTTCGAACCTCCCGCCGGCGGGTCGATCACCACCTGCGGGGCTTTGAACGGAACCGCGAACGCCGCGCTCTGCGCACTCCCCGAGCGGACGCCATCGCTGGCCGTCACCATGATGGCTGCGCTGGTCCCTCCGGCAAGCGTGCTGAAATCGTAATTGAGCGACGTGGCGGTGATGTTATCGGCCATCATCTGCCACTCGGAATTGGTATCGGACGGGTTGGGGTTGTACTCGACGGTATAGGTGAGCTTGTCGCCATCGGCGTCGGTACCCGCCCAGGAGATCGTATTGCCGGCCACCAGGGTCTGCCCTGTCTGGGTAGGTGTGACCCCGCTAACAACCGGGGCGTTCTTGCTGACGGGCAACTCCGCGAGGACGGTGGTGCCCTTCAGAATTTGAAATTTCGCTGTTCCGTCCGGGAACAGCATGGCGCCTTCGAAGGGTGCCCACGTGATGGTCGTGGGCGGGTCGGTAAGCGCCACGAAAGCGACATCGAAGCCTTGCGAGGCCAGGATATTGCCGCTCGCGTCCACCGCGCGCACGGAATAAGCTCCGGTATTGACCGTAATCGTTTCCTCGGGCAGGAACGATTGCCAAGGGTTGAACTGCACGGTGCCCGCGGCGTTCACCGTCCCGGAAAACTCGACGGCCTGGACGGGGGTCGCGGTGGCAAACGGCCTCCTGAGACTGGGGGTGGAGCTTGGCGTGGGAGGGGCAAGCTGTTTGAAGAGCCAGTCGTAGGTGTCCGGTGTGGTCCAGAAGTTCTGAGTCTGGCCGCTGGAGCCCATGTAGCAGGCCATATCGGGCAACGGCCCGCGGCCGTTCACCTCATAGGGGTCGGTGGTGGCGGCGGGGATCAGGGTGGCGGAGATGGTCGGGTACGCCTGGCGGCCGGCGGTGCAACTGGTCGGGGCGCCGGTATCCCAGTCGGATCCTTTGAACCCATCCGGAGCGGGGTTGACGCTACAGTGCAAGCTTCCCCCATCGTAGGTATCGCCGATGGCCATGGTGTGGGCGATCTCGTGCGCCACGGTAGCGGCCGCATCCGGATCGGTTTCGACCACGATGTTGGTGGGCCGCCCGCACGTGAACCCGGCCAGGTATCCTCCATTGGGGTTCTTCGGGTTCTGGCCGATGAAGCCCACGATCAGGTCGTAGCAGCCCGCGGCCTTGGGATTGACACTGCACTCCTTCGGCTGCGAGTCGGTGAGGGCTTGCCAGACCGCGAGTTGGCCGGTATTCGTATCCAAGTCAATGGAGGAGGCATCGAACTCGCCGGCGGTGTCCCAGGTGATGCCGTCGTCGGCGATGGGATAGACCGAGCGGGTGAACGTCCACATGGTTTTCCAGCTATCGTTCGGGACGCTCACGACGGTTCCGCTGAAAGTGGCCTTCACCGGCCTGGCCAGGACGTGCAGCTTCTTACGCACCACAAACGAATAGGTGGTGCCCTGGGTGGACAGGGTGACGCCGTTGACGGTCACTTGGAAAACATACGACCCCGCGGCCCAACCGCCGCACGCGTCCATGCTGGGGCACAGGAAATCGACCACGTGCACCGGCGTGCTGTAGTTCTGCGGCGGCAGCGTTGCGATGGTCTGCCCGCCGCGTTGGATTACGGCATTCGTCTGGGTGGGGTCCACCGTGACGTCAGAAGCCAGGAAAGCGCGAATCGCGGTGGCTTTGCCGGCGACGAAGTAGGCGTCTCCGTTGAGCTGTTTTCCAATGGCTTGATTAATCTCGATGGAAGAGATCGACGCAGGCTGCGCAAAAACGGGAACAGCGCTGAGCGCGAGCACCAGGGCGGCGCGCAGGTACGGCAGCGGTCTGACGTCCAGGTTTTCGGACATGGTGTCCTCCTAAAAGAAGACTAAGCGGTCTTATTATACGTGGGCACTGGGCGCGCACAAAGGGAATAGTCTTTCCTTTGCATTGAAAAGTACTTGAAATAGTCGCGCCGCCGCGCTATCCTACTTAGTACCTATGCCGGCGCCCCGCCTGGAACCCGTGGAAATTCAAGCCCGCGCGATCGACAACCTGCGCTATATCCGGCAAACCATGGAACGCGCCGGTTCGTTCACCGCGGTTCCCGGCTTGGGCGGATTACTGATGGGGTCCACCGCGCTGGTGGCGGCCTGGGCTTCCGGTCCGGTGGCCGGCACGGCTCGCTGGTTGGCCGCCTGGCTGGTGGAAGCCGCCATTGCGGTGGCCATAGGGGCCGCGGGCTCGGTCTTAAAATCGCGCAAGGCGAAATTGCCGCTGCTTTCCGGGCCGGGCCGCAGGTTTGTGGCGGGCTTTACCCCGGCCATGGCGGCGGGCGCGGTGCTGACCGCCGCGCTGATCGAACGCGGACAGCCCGCCCTGCTCCCGGGGCTCTGGCTGCTGCTCTATGGGGCCGCGATATTCTCGGGCGGTTGGGCCTCGGTACGCATCGTTCCCCTGATGGGCGCCTGTTTTATGGCCATCGGCGCGGCCTCCCTGCTGATGCCTTTGGCTACCGGGACAGTCATGCTGGCGGCCGGATTCGGCGGCTTGCATATTGTCTTCGGAACCATTATTGCGGTGAAATATGGCGGGTAAACCCAACACCATCCCAGCCCGATCCAGCCGCGAGCGCAAACTTGCGTCCGGTCCCGCCGGAGTTCCGGCTACAGCCGGCGCCCCCGCGCTCGATCGCCTGGTCCATGAGCGGCTTCGGTTGGGGATTCTCAGCGCCCTCTCCGTCAACGAATCGCTGAGCTTCAACGAACTCAAGAAACTGCTCGACACTACCGACGGCAACCTAAGCGTTCACGCCCGCAAGCTGGAAGAGGCCGGTTACCTGGCATGTTCCAAGAGCTTCGAAGGGCGCATGCCCAAGACGGAATACCGGCTCACCACCGCCGGACGGCGCGCCCTGGACCGCTATCTCGATCACATGGAAGCGCTGATCCGGGCCATGCGGGAAAAATGAGGTCTTTTTTTTATGGCGTCTTGCTTTACATCACAAAGTACTCTTCACACGGCGATCATCATGGATGGCAACGGGCGCTGGGCCCTAGCGCGAGGTTTGCCCCGTGTCGCCGGCCACAAAGCGGGCGTGGAAGCGGCCAGCCGCGTGGTGGAAGCCGCGCCAGAAAACGGCATACGGGTGCTAACGCTGTTCGCCTTCTCGTCGGATAACTGGCGGCGTCCGCCGGGCGAAGTCTCGATGCTCATGCGTCTGCTGGCCACGTACCTGGAAACCCACATGGCGCGCTGTCTTGCCAATGGCGTGCGGCTGGAGGTGATCGGCCGCCGCGACCGGCTGGCTCCGCACCTGGCGCAGGCGATCTCCCGCGCGGAGGCCGCTTCCGCCAGCGGTGGCCGTCTCACGGTGCGGATCGCCATCGATTATTCGGCGCGCGATGCCATCCTGACTGCGGCGCGAGGCGCCAGCGATCTTTCACGCGAGTCCGTGGAACAGGGGCTGGGGCCGCCGGTGGACCTGCTGATTCGCACCGGCGGCGAGCGCCGTCTGAGCGACTTTCTGCTGTGGGAGAGCGCCTACGCCGAGCTGATTTTCTCGCGCACCATGTGGCCCGATTTCGGTCCCGCCGATCTGGCTTCCGCCGTCCGCGAATTCCGTTCTCGCGAACGCCGCTTCGGCGCCATTCCTCCGCCGCCGAAGAACCGCGTCGAGGCGTGGCTCGAATAGCCGCATGGCGCTACCATCCGCATATGTTCCAAGGTATCGAACACACCGCGATCGCCTCTCCCGATCCCGAGCGCCTGGCGCAATGGTATGTGACGCATCTCGGCTTCATTGTGAACTTCCGTCCCGCCGGCAGCCGCACGGTTTTCGTGAAGGCGGCCGATGGATCGATGATTGAGATCATCGAAGCGGATGCGGCCAGCGCGGCTGGTTCTCCGGCGATGCGCGCGCAAGGGTTGAGGCACCTTGCCATTCTGGTTTCGGATTTCGCCGCCGTTTATGCCCTCTTAAAATCGCAAGGCATCCGCTTCCTTACGGAGCCGGAGACCGGCAACGGCAATACGGTGGCGTTCTTTACCGATTGCGACGGCAACTTTTTGCATTTGCTGCACCGGGAAAAACCGCTTCCGTAAGGGTAGGGCGCGGGGATCGTGACGCGACACAGTGACCACGCTGCGTCTTAGCCCAATCCGGCATCGGGCATTATGGTGGTCCCCGACGCGAACGCTGAAGCGATCTGCACTACCCTGCAACCGGCGGAAATGAAGCGAGCGATGATGCGGGTCGCGGCGCCACAAGCCGTAATTCTTTATAGCCAGTTGTTGAACATCACTGGGAAGAGCATGGAACAACGCCCAGAAACCGACCTCACTTTGGAGGCGGCCAGTCGCGGATCAAGCCTTGCATGGACTCACTCTCCGCCTCCCCGAACAGAAAGTCCAGCTTGCCGGTGGCGGAATCTTGGTCCATTTGGTCGTCCCAGCGCGTTTGTTCCCGTGCACGGAACCAGTCGACCAAGCGCCGGTACTCTTCGGGGGGCAGGTTCGCGATCACGGCCTCGATCTCGTCAACCCGATCCATACTAGTAGCTTAGCAGACGCGGAAGTGGAGTCAGCGGAAAGCAGTGTCTCAGGATTAGGGGCGTTTAAGCCAGACACGCCCCACCTAATTCTCCGTGGGCGCCTTTTCGATGTGATCGATGATGAGGATGTCCACCGGCCCTTTGCGAGGCTCCAGCTTCAGTCCGAGCTGCTCATCGATGGCGGTGAACAGGCTCGGGCCGCTGGGAGGATCCGGCGCAGTCACCGTGCCGGACGTGCCGGACGTGCCAGCCGAGCCGCCCGTGCCTCCACCCCCGCCTCCGCCCGGCGGCGGCATCGGCATGGGACCCATGGGACCACTCATGCGCATGCTCTCATCGGGCGCGAAGTCCACCGTGAAATCGTATTTCCCTCTGAGGCCGGTCATGTCGGTTACCGGATGCTGTAACTGATTACCCAGCATGTCGGCCAGCGCGGAAATGGGTTCCATGGTGGCTACCAACCGAACGCCACGGGGCGACATCATCATGTACATCCCTGGGCGTCCGGCGGGAAGCTTGGGGAAGTCGGGCGGTCTGCCGCCCATGGGCGGGCCTCCCGGACCCGGGCCCCCGGCGCCATCGGGGGGTGGAGGCGGAGGCGGTGGTGGGGCGCCTTCGGAACGGCCGCGTGATTCTGTAGCAGGTTCATCGGCGGCGACCGGCTGTTCCACCGATTCCTTCAACTTCGAGCCGTGCTTACCCACGACCAGCGCATACATCTGCATGTCTTTCGATTCGTGATGCAGGGTGAGCGCGAACCGCTCCGCCAGCAGATTTTGCAGCATGGGCTTCACATCGTCCTTGCTGGCGCCCTTGGGCACCTTGGCCACGATGTCAAAGCGTTCGGTGTCGAGCCAGGCCGGGCCGGTGATCTGAAAATTCTTCACGCCGTACGCGTTCATCAGAAGCATGCGCAGCGAGATGTTGTTGTACGTGACCTGTCCCGGGTCGCCGCTTCCCGGGCCGCCGCGCATGCCTACCATCATCCGTCCCATGACCTGCGGCTCGGCGGGTTTGATGGATGCCACCTCGAACGATGGCGTCGGGGCGGGAGTCTGCGCACATAAGACGCCCGTAGTAAGAACCGCCAGTGCGGCGCCGAAAATTGCTCGTAGCATGAATGCCTCCTTCACATATGACGCGAACAGGCCAGTAAATGGACGCCGCTGGGGTCGTCCGGCAAGCGGGGAGCGGGCAACGGCGCGCCTTCTGGCAGCCCGAAGATTCTCCGCAGGCGTTCCGGGGCGAATGGGAGCGATTTGCGCATGTAAGTGTAGCTCCGCAGGGAAGACCAGCCGTGACGAGCCAATAGTTCGAGGATCTGTTCGCCCTCCAGGTGATTCGGATCGCGCATGGCTGCCGAACTGCGAAAAGTATCCGTGGTCAATAGACGCGAGAAAGCGGATGTGGTCACGTCCATCAGCCAATGACGTATGCCGCCGAGCGCCATCGGCCCGGTAGCGATGGCTTCCACGGTATTCGCCGGAAGATACATGAGCAGCCCTTCAGTAATCATCAGGCCGGGAGCGGGGCCCGCGGCTGCGAAAGCGGCCTGGCGCTGTGTGGCATCGTTCAAATCGGCCGCCATGCTTTCCAAGCGGCACTTCGGACGCTCTCCGGCCATGAGCCCAGCCTTGTAGTCGAGCATGTCCTGGAAATCGACTTCGATCCAACGCAAACCGGCCGGCAGTTCCAGCCGCCACGGGCGAGCATCGAGTCCGCAGCCGACGCTGAGCACCGTTTCGATCCGCTGTTCGGAGATGCACCGGAGCACCAGGTCGTCCATAAAACTGCTGCGCACGCCGATGGAGAAATACATGATTTCGGCGCTTGGCAGAGCGCGCGCAATTGCCATGCCGCGCGCGCCGGCGAGCCTTTCCGCGAAAGGGTCGCATACGAACCCATCGGGGCGGGCCGTTTCCAGGGCCCGGCAGGCGGCCACCATCAAGGCGGTATCGCTGACGTGCGTGATCTGTTCGGGATTCGAGCTCATGAAATTCATTATGGCGTCCCGCTTGCTATATTAAAAATTTCCCCATGCAAATTGAGAAAGTGTACGAGCCACAGCGGTTCGAGCCGCATTGGGCGCAATGGTGGATCGATTCCGGCATTTTCCGCGCGCAGGCCAAGGCCCCCGGCCGCGTATTTTCGCTGGTGATTCCGCCGCCCAATGTGACCGGGTCGCTGCATATCGGCCACATGCTCGAACACACGGAAATCGATGTCTCGATCCGCTGGCACCGCATGCTGGGCGATAACACGCTCTGGCTGCCGGGCACGGACCACGCGGGCATCGCGACCCAGATGGTGGTGGAACGGAAGCTGGCGGAAGAGGGGATCAACCGCCGCGACTTGGGCCGCGAAGAGTTCGAAAAGCGCGTTTGGGAATGGAAGGCGCAATACGGCGATACCATCAAGCGCCAGATGATCCGGCTGGGCGCGAGCTGCGACTGGTCGCGCGAACGTTTCACGCTGGATCCGGGGCTCTCGCGCGCGGTCCGCGAGGTGTTTGTCCGGCTGTACGAAAAGGGGCTGATCTATCGCGGCGAATACATGGTGAACTGGTGCCCGCGCTGCCACACGGCCATCTCGGACCTGGAAGTGGCGCACAGCGACGTACCGGGCCACATGTGGCACCTGCGCTACCCGGTCAACGGGCTCGACGGACGTTTCGTGGTGGTGGCCACCACGCGGCCGGAGACCATGCTCGGCGATACCGCGGTGGCGGTAAATCCGAAGGACGAGCGCTACCGCGATCTGCACGGGCGGACCGTGCAATTGCCGCTCATGGACCGTGAGATTCCGATCGTTCTGGACGAGTTGGCCGATCCCGAATTCGGCACCGGCGTAGTGAAAGTGACGCCGGCGCACGATCCGAACGATTTTGAAGCCGGCCGGCGCCACAACCTGGCGAAGATCCAGGTGATCGGCGAAGACGGCACCATGACACCGGCCGCCGGCGCCTACGCGGGGCTCGATCGCGCGGAAGCCCGCAAGCGGGTGCTGGCCGATCTGGAAGCGCGCGGCGCGCTGGTCAAAACCGAAGATTATGTGCTGAGCCTGGGCCGGTGCGACCGCTGCAAGACGGTGGTGGAACCGCTGGTTTCCACGCAATGGTTCGTCAAAACCAAACCGCTGGCCGAGAAGGCCATCGAAGCCGTGGAAACCGGCCGCATCGTTTTTGTTCCTGCCAACTGGAGCAAAACGTATTTCGAGTGGATGTACAACATCCGCGACTGGTGCATCTCGCGGCAACTCTGGTGGGGCCATCGCATCCCGGCCTGGCATTGCGGGGAGTGCAAAGAAATCGTGGTGGCGCGCGAGGCTCCCGCCACCTGCCCGCGTTGCGGCTCCGAGCGCCTGACGCAGGATACCGACGTGCTCGACACCTGGTTCAGCTCGGGACTCTGGCCGTTTTCCACTTTGGGCTGGCCGGACCAGACCGAGGACCTGGCCACTTACTATCCCACTTCGCTGATGATCACGGGATTCGACATCCTGTTCTTCTGGGTGGCCCGGATGGTCATGCTGGGCATCGAATTCATGGGCGATGTGCCGTTCCGGCAGGTGTACATTCACGGCCTGGTGCGCGATGCCGAGCGGCAGAAGATGTCGAAAACCAAGGGGAACGTGGTGGACCCGCTGGTGGTGACCGAGAAGTATGGGACGGACGCCGTGCGCATGGCGCTGCTGCAAGGCGCGGCCCCGGGTACCGACATCGTGCTCACGGAAGAGCGCATGGAAAGCTCCCGCGCCTTCGCCAACAAGATCTGGAACGCGGCCCGTTTTCTGTTCCTGAACATGGAGCGCTGCGGGGTGGAACCGTGGGTGCCGGAATCGCTGGAGCAGTTTCAGCCGGAGGCCGACCCGGTCTCGCTGAGCGTGCCGGCCGCGGACCGCTGGATTTTCAGCCGGCTCAATAGCTGCGCGGAACAAGTGAATCGCGCCATCGGACAGTACCGCTATCATGAAGCGGCGCAGGCGCTGTGGCAATTCTTCTGGCACGAATTCTGCGATTGGTATCTGGAGTTGAAGAAGCTCGAATTCGAGGAGAACTCCGGGCTGACTCCGGGATGGCGCAACACGCTGGCGGCGTTCGAGATGGCGCTGCGGCTGCTCAGCCCTGCCATGCCATTTCTGACGGAGGAGTTGTGGCAGCGTCTGGCCACCGACCGCAAACGGCGTCCGGCCTCGATCGCCATCGCGCCCTATCCGCAATACCGCAAGGACGCCACCGATTTTGCGGCCGAGCGCGAGATCGATATTCTGCAGCAAGCGGTCACCATGGCGCGCACGCTGCGGACGGAGGCCAAGCTCGACCCGAAATTGCCGCTTGCGGGCGCGCTCTACTCGCGCGGCGGGGCGCTCGAAGTGGTGCGCCGGCACGCCGAAGCCATTCGCAAGCTGGCTGGTGTAACACTGGAATTCAAGGCGGAGAGCGCGCCCAAAGCCGCGGCCATGCAGTCTACCGCCGAGTTCGACCTGGTGCTGCACCTGCCGAAAGCGCAGGAAGAAGCGCAGCGCAAGCGCCTCGAGAAAGAGCGCGAGCAGCTTGTTAAGAACATCGCCAACTCCAAACGGCAGTTGAGCGACGAAACCTTTCTTGGCCGCGCGCCGGCCCATGTGATCGAAAGTATTCGCCAGAAGCTGGCCGGTTACGAAGCACAACTGGCGAAGATCGAGGGAACGGCGTGCGAGCGCGACAATGCCGTATGATCATCCACATCGTGCGGCGCGCCCTCGATGAAGATATCGGCACCGGCGATGTGACCACGGAAGCTTGCGTGCCCGCCAGCCAGCACGCGCGGGGTGAGTTTGTGGCGCGCGAGCGGCTGGTGGTGGCCGGCACAGGCTTGCTGCGCCTGATTTATACCGAACGGGGCGGCGTGGACGAGTTACGCCTGGTCGAGCGCGATGGCGAACAGTGCGAAGCCGGCGATGTGATCGCCACGGTACGCGGCCAGGCGCGGGTTTTGCTGGAATGCGAACGCGTAGCCCTGAATTTTTTACAACGGTTGAGCGGCGTGGCGACGGCGGCGCGGCGCTACGCGGAAGCCGTGGCGGGAACCGGCTGCAAAGTGCTGGATACGCGCAAGACCACGCCGGGGCTGCGCCTGCTGGAGAAAGCCGCGGCTTTGGCGGGAGGCGTAACCAACCACCGCATCGGCCTGTATGACGCCATTTTGATCAAGAACAATCACATCGCGGCAGCGGGCGGAGTGCGGGCCGCGATCGAGCGCGCGCGTGCGGCCGGCATGGCGATCCAAGTGGAAGTACGCACGCGCGACGAGATGCGGGAAGCTTTGGATGCGGGCGCCAAACATCTGCTGCTGGACAATCTGACGCCGGCCGAAGCGGCTGAATGGATAGGCGAAATCGACGGGCGCGCGAAAGTGGAGCTCTCCGGAGGCATCACGCTCGAAAACGTGCGCGCGTATGCCGATGCCGGCGCCGATTTCGTCTCATCGGGCGCCATCACCCATTCCGCGCCCGCCGTGGATATCAGCTTCCGGCTGGAGTTGGTGTGAGCCTCGATATCGCCGCCATTCGCGCTCGGTTCCCCGGACGCGAGATCCGGTATTACGAGTCGCTCGATTCGACGATGCACGCCGCCGCGGGCCTGGAAACGGGCGCCGTGGTACTGGCCGATGCACAGCGCGCCGGCATGGGCAGGCACGGGCACTCGTGGCACTCCGAACGGGGCAATGGAATCTATTGCTCGATGGTGCTCGAGGTCACACCCGTTCTGATGCTGGCGCTGGGATTGGCGGCGGCCGACGCGATCGCGCTCACCACCGGCATGGCCTGCGATCTGCGGTGGCCCAACGACGTGATGATCGGTAGCCGAAAAGTGGGCGGCATCCTGGCGCAGTTGCTGGAGGGCAAGGCTGTGGCGGGGATCGGCATCAACGTCAACCATCCCGGTTTTCCCCCGGAACTGGAGCGCGAGGCGACATCGCTGGCCATCGAAGGCGGCCGGCGGTTCGCGCGCGAGGACATCATTTGCGCGCTGATAGCGGCCATCGACACGCATGTGGCGCACGACACGGAAACCACTCTGCGGCTCTTTACACATGCTTCGAGTTTCGCGGCGGGACGGCGCGTGCGCGTGGATCAGCCCGGCGGGATAGTGGAAGGCGTGACCGCGGGGCTCAACCCGGAAGGCTTCCTGATCGTCCGGAAGGACGATGGAACCGACACCGTGATTTATGCGGGAGGTGTACGTGCTGCTGGCTCTTGATGTTGGCAACAGCAATATCACGATTGGAGCATTCGACGGGCGCAAACTGGTCTGCCAATGGCGGCTGCGCACGGTGCACGAACAGACGGCCGACGAATGGGGCATCCTGTTGCATAACCTCTTTTCACCCGCCGGCCTGGAGACAGCCGCGGTGGACGGCATAATCATTTCCAGCGTGGTGCCGCCCATCGACGCAACTTTGGCGTTCACCGCCCAGCGGTATTTCCATACGGAAGCCTTGTTTGTGGGACCCGGCACCGATATCGGGATGCCGATCCGCTACGACAACCCCAACGAAGTTGGCGCCGACCGGCTGGTAAACGCGGTAGCGGGTTTTGCCAAGTACGGCGGCCCGTGCGTGGTGGTGGATTTCGGGACCACCATCAATTTCGACGTGATTTCGCGGCGCGGCGAATACCTGGGCGGCGCCATCGCGGTGGGGATCGGGATCGCGATCGAAGCGTTGTTCGCGAAAACGGCGCGCTTGCCGCTGGTGGAATTCCGCCCGCCGGCGGACGTGGTGGGCACGAACACGGTGGCCAGCATGCAATCGGGCCTGTATTTTGGCGCGGTGGGAATGATCGACGGCATTCTGGCGCGCATGATCGAGAAAATGGGCGAGGACACCAAGACGGTGGCCACCGGCGGACAGGCGCACTTCATCGTCAGCGGCTCGCGTTATTTGAAAACGCTGGACGAGCACCTGACGCTGGAAGGCTTGCAGATGATATGGGAACGGAATCATCCCCGCTGAACTACTTCAACTACTTCACGGAAATCGAGGAGCATTTTCAGCGTACCCGTGGGACGGCGCTGTTTCTGATGTCGCCGCTCGATTGGGCGCTGGTGGAGGCGTGGAAGAATGCGGAGGTCCCGCTCGAGGCGGTTCTGCGTGGGATCGACATGGCATTCGAGAAATGGCGCGCGCGCAAGGTGAAAACGCAGATGGTGAATTCGCTGGCATTCTGCGCGCAGGCCGTGCTGACGGAAGCCCAGATTATGGCGGGCACGGCGCCGGCGAAAGCGCGGCGGGAGGCCGCTCCGCCGTTCGAATTGGAACGTCTGCGGGCATACCTGGAAACCAATGCAGCCGCCATTCCGCCGGGCTTCGAGGAAATTGCCGCGTCATTGAAAAAGGTGGCGGAGGCGGCCGGGGAGCACTACAAAGACCTGGAAGGCCTGGAGCAACGGTTGACGGTGCTCGAAGAGAAGATGATCGCCACGGCGCGCGCCCGCCAAAGCGAAGAAGAACTGCTCGACTCGCGGCGCGAGCTGGAGCGGCAGTTGCGGCCTTATCGAGGGAAGATGACGGCGGATCAATTGGCGATGCTCGAGAAACAATACCTGGAGCGGATTCTGCTGGAGAAGGCGGGGCTGCCGCGGCTCAGCCTATTTTATATGCGATGATTCGTGCTGCTAGCTTTGCTATGCTTGTTATGTTAAGCTTAAAAAGCATGCGGGCGAAAACTAGCAGTCGTATCCGGGATTACGCTCGGCAACAGTTTTTGGAACCAGCGCGTAAACGAGGGGATGCCATCGTTCGAATTGTGGCCGGCGAAGTCCACAAAGGGCTTCACCTCGATAACCGCGTTCCGCAGGTTTGCGCCGCGTTGAGATCGGGTACATTCCTCCGAGAAAACCATCTGACCCTGGAACGAATGGACGGCCCGCCGAGCGGTATGAGCACCACCGTGACGTTCACTTACCGCCTGCTCGAAGGGAACCGCAGCGATGCCAGTGCGCCCGGCCTCGACCGCATCTGGGGCATCGGCAAGGATGTCTTCCAAAGCTTAGGCGGCGGTGAAGCCTTCATCGACAGCGGGCGCGATCAGTTTTACGGCCGCGGGGAAAGTTCGTGAGCCGGATCTATTGGGACACGATGTTGTTTGTGTACCTGATTGAAGCCCATCCCGACCATGGACCTCGCGTCAAAACCATCTACGCGAAGATGCAGGCGCGAGGCGATTCGCTCTGTACCAGCGTGTTTACGTTGGGTGAACTGCTGGCGGGTCCGTACAAACGTGGAGCCGCGGAGCTGGCCTCGCAAATTCGCGAGGTGCTGCGGCCGCCGACGGTGGAACTGCTTCCCTTCAACGCGGAGATGGCCGATCTCTACGCCCGGATTCGCAGTGCTTCGAGCGTCCGGCCGGCGGATGCGATTCACCTGGCTACCGCCGCGCAAGCGCACGCCAATTTGTTTCTGACGAATGACCGGCAACTGCCCAAACTGACTATTCCCGGCATTGACTTCATCGCCGGTCTCGATCTGAACCTTTTCTGACGCTGTGGAATTTGCCGATTTTCGTGTCTGGAACTCCGGCATAACTGAATTTCAACGCTTTATATCCCCTTTACCTTCAGCATGGCCCCCTTCGTGCAGTTCCTACGCTTGAAGGAGAAGTCTCCAGTGAACGATCCATCCACTTACTGGCTCACGATCACCAACATCGTTTTGGGATTGGTGGCCTTGATCTGCACCGTGGCAGTGGGCATCGGTGTGGTCCAGGAACTGGCCGCCAGGCGCAAGAAGCGGGCGGCGATGTCTACGATCGACCGCGAGGTCACCGATCTGGTGGCTGCGTTCGGCGACGGCCACGGCTTCCATGTCCCGACGCTGGGTGTCACCATGGCCGATGGCGGCGAACCGGCGCGCGAGAAAGACCAAGAGCGGTAACCGCCATGACCTGCCCCTTCCTGCGCGAAGCGCAGGTCAAATTCTGTCAGGCGGCAACCTTTCGGAAACTGATTCCTCAGGTTGCCGGCGGCGCCTCCTGGGCGGCGGACGAAAAATGCGGATCGCCAGCCTATGCGAGTTGCCGCGTGTACCAATCGCGGCCGCTCGAAACAGGCGCCCTAACCTGCCCGCATCTGGCGGAATCGCTGATGCAATACTGCGCCGCCGCGCCAGTCGCTAAGATGGTGCCTTACAGCGAGTCGCTGCTCTCGCGCTGCGGGACCGACAGCTTTCGCTATTGCGAGTTGTATCTTTCGATGGCTCACCCGGCAACAGCGGCGACGGAGGTGGATGGCATCCAGGTGCCGGATTGGCTGAGTTACGCGGCCAATCACCTGTGGTTGGATGTCACCGAAGACGGCACCTGCCACGTGGGCATCGACGGCTTTCTGAGCAAGGTGCTGGGGCCGGTGGACCGTGTCAGCTACGTGTGGCTTACGGGGCGGCACCGGCCGGCGGCTATCGTCACGGTGGCGGGGATGGATATGGAAATAGTGTTCCCGAACCCGCTGGTGCTTACTGGCTGCAACCTGTACCTGCGGGCCAATCCCGCGCGCCTGACTAGCGAACCGTACGCAGGGGGATGGTTGTTCGAAGGCACACCCTTGCCGGAGACCCGGGAAAACCTGCTCGCGGGTCAGGCGGCGCATGGCTGGATGGAGCAGGAGCAGCGCCGGATGAATGAGTTCTTGCAGCAGCACATTTCATCCGAAGCCTGCTTGGCGGCCGATGGCGGCGTATTTGCCCCCGGCCTTGGCAAACAACTTGACCGTCAACAAATGTTGGCGCTATTTCACGAATTTTTCTCGCCCTTTGCGAGTGAGACCACGAATGCTTCGCGGACTTCCGTTTCTGACGGGCTTGGTAATAGCCCTGGGAGTGGGTTGGATCGGCTTCCCCCACGTCATCTATAAGAGCCGGCCTCAGCCGGTCGATTTCAGCCACAAGATTCATGCCGACAAAGCCGGCACGAAATGCGAGGACTGCCACTCGTTCCGTGACGACGGAACCTACGCCGGCGCTCCCACGCTCGATAAGTGCAGCAGTTGCCATGCGGCCGCCATGGGCGACAGCGCGGCCGAGAAGAATTTCATCGACCGCTACGTGACGCCGGGGAAGGAACCGCAATGGGTTTCCTACGCGCGCCAGCCGGAGAACGTGTTCTTCTCGCACGCCACGCACGTCAAGCTGGGCGGCCTGAAGTGCGAGCAATGCCACGGGGCGGTGGGCAGCTCGGCTACGCTCCGGCCGGTCGAAGAAGACCGCGTGGGCGGTTACTCGCGCGACGTCTGGGCGCGGGGGACGATGGACGATTGCGTGGCCTGCCATCGCCAGCGTCACCAGGAAAACAGTTGCCTGGATTGCCATAAATAGGAGACCCCAATGACCACCACCCGCAGAAATCTCTTTCAGTTCCTGGGCGGCGGCGCCGTGGGGGCCCTCATTACGCCGGCTCCCTGGCGGCTCATTACCGATACCGCGATCTGGTCGGAAAACTGGCCGGGCATTCCCAAGCCGGCGCGCGGCGAGATCCGCACGCGTTTCACCCACTGCTCGCTGTGCACCGCCGGCTGCGCGATGCGCGCGCGATGCGTGGGGCAGCAGCCAGTATCGCTGGCGGGCGTGAAGACGCACCCGGTGAGCCGCGGCGCGCTTTGCCCGTGGGGAATCGCGGCCCATCATTTGCCTTACCATCCACGCCGGTTGCGCCAGAATCCCTGGCAAGAGGCCGCGGCGGCGGTGAGCGCGGCCCTGAGCGGCGGCGGGCGCATGGCGGTCCTCGATCTTCGTCCGGGACGGACGGCTTCGTGGAGCTATCGGCGCGCGCTCGCGGCACTGCCCAAGGGCGTGTATCTCGCGCCCCAGCAACCCGGGTTCGCGGTGGATCTGGCCAGCGCGCGCACGGTGCTCAGTTTCGGCGCGCCGTTGCTCGACCGCTGGGGAACGCCGGGGAACGTGTTCGCGGCGCGCCGGAACTTCCGGCTGATTCAAGCCGAGCCGGTTGAGACCCGCACCGCCGCGTTGGCGGACGAATGGCTGGCCATCCGGCCGGGAAGCGAATCCGCTTTAGCGGCCTGGCTGGCGGGTGAATTGCCTCTCCTGGAAGCGGCGGCGCGCACCGGCATTGAGGAAGGACGCATAGCGGCGCTCGGAAAGGCGCTGAGCGAAAACGGTCCGGCGCTGATCCTCGATCGGGATCTTACGTCTTCCGCGATGGCTTTGAACAAACGTTTCAAGGGCACGCTAGTGGCGCGCCGGGAAGCGCCCGTGCCGGAGTCCTGGAAGAAAGCGGCGCCGGTAAGCGATATCGCGGCGGTGCCCGACCGATCGCTGAACGTGCTGGTGATCGACGAATCGGTGCCGGGAGAATATATCCCGTGGCCGGCCATCGAACCGAAACTGGCGGGTAACGCGGTGGTGGTCGCTTTTGCCTGGACGCGCGAGGGCTACGGCCGGCACGCTCGCTACACACTGCCCGCCGCGCTGTTTCCGGAAGCGCTGGACGATATCCCGGGCGCCATCGATTCGGTTGCGGCTACTTTCCGGCTTTCGACTCCCCTGGTGGCGGCGAACGGGCCGGTGGCCGATCCGGTCGCGTTCGTGACGAAGCTGGCCGGGCTCGATGCGGGCAACGCGTTGCGCGAGCGCGCGGATGCCATACACAAGGCCGGGCGCGGATCGCTCATCACGTACGCCGATTCCAAATCGACAGCGGTCAAAGACCTCAAGGCCGAGGATTTTTGGAAAGGGCTGAACGAGGGCGGGTGTTGGATGGAAGACGCGGTGCGAACTCCGCTCCCTTACGGTCGCGGCTCCGATAAAAGCAGCCCGATAGCGGAACCAGATGCCTCGATGCCGCTCGAAATCGTGGTGGCCGAATCGCCGGTGGGGCCGCTCTGTTCGCCTCTGCTTTCCAAGCTCTATCGCGAATCGAACCTGCGCCAGCCGGTCAGCCGGATTGTGCTATCGCCGTTCGATGCCCAGGCCGCCCATATAAAGGATGGCGGCGCGGCGGTGCTCGAAACGGGCCGTGGGCGCTTCGCGGTGCTGGCGGCGGTCGATCCGGGCGTGCCGCCGGGGGTAGTGCAGGTGGCGATTCCCATTCTGGCGGGCCGGGGAAAGGTGGTGGCGGCATGAAGCGCTATGGCATGTCGATCGATCTCGATCGATGCAACGGATGCGGCGCCTGCATGGTCGCCTGCGCCGTGGAAAACAATATTCCCGCCACGCCGGAGAACAGCAACGACCGCAAAGGCATCACCTGGATCCGGGTTTACAAGATCGATAACAAGGAACAGTTCCCGGACCGGCGGAGCGCTTTTGTGCCGGTGCTTTGCCAGCAATGCGGCCACGAAACGCCGTGCGTGCACGTTTGCCCACAGCAGGCCGTGGACGTGGACCCCGCCACGGGCATTGTGGGGCAGATGCCGGAGCGCTGCCTGGGCTGCCGTTACTGCATGGCGGCTTGCCCCTATCACGCGCGCTATTTCAACTGGTGGGACCCGAAGTGGCCGGCCGGCATGGAGAAGGCGCTCAACCCGGATGTGGCGCCCCGCATGCGCGGCGTGGTCGAGAAATGCAATTTTTGCCACGGGCGCTGGCATGCCGCCAAGGAGCGGGCCGCCATTGCCGGCAAGCGGGAAATCGATCCCGCCGATTATGTGCCGGCGTGCGTGGAAGCCTGCCCCACCGGCGCGCTGCGCTTCGGCGACCTCAACGACCCCGCGGTGGAAGTGGCGCGCGACGCCAAAACGCCGGAGAGTTTCCGGCTGCTCGAAAAGCTCGGCACCGAACCCAAAATCTATTACCGTTCCGAGCGCGAGTGGGTGCGCGAGATCGCGAACGCCCCGCGTCCAGGAAAGGAGAACGTCCGTGGATAAGCAATTCATTACTCGAGGGGTCCAACGTTGCTCCACGGGAAAGTTCTTGTCATGGATGCTTCCCTGGGCGGTCCTGCTGGCGTTCGGTCTGCTCTCGGCCGGGCTGTGCCTGATCAAGGGCCTGAACCAGACCAACATGGATAACCGTTTCGCATTCGGGCTGTGGATTTTCCTCGATCTGACGGTGATCGCGCTGGGCGCCGGCGCGTTCTTCACCGGCTTTCTGCTCTACATCCTGAAAGTGAAGGAACTGCGGGCGGTGATCAATAGCGCGGTGGTGATCGGACTGGTTTGCTATAGCGGCGCGGTATGCGTGCTGGCGGTGGACGTCGGCCAGCCGCTGCGGGCGTGGTTTACGTTCTGGTACCCGAACGTGCACTCGATGCTGACCGAGGTCACGTTTTGCATCAGTTGCTATCTGACGGTGCTGATGATCGAGTATTTGCCGATCGTGCTCAAGAACCGGCAACTGCGCGAAGTGCCTTCGTTCCTGTTGTTCGAACATGAGCTGCACAAGCTGGTCTACGTGCTGGCGGGGGTGGGGACTTTCCTTTCGTTCTTCCACCAGGGGTCGCTGGGCGGCCTTTATGGCGTGCTGCGGGGACGTCCGTTCGCTTTCCGCGAAGGCCTGGCGGTGTGGCCATCGACGTTTTTCCTGTTCATTCTTTCAGCCGCAGCGGTGGGCCCCAGCTTTATTCTGCTGACCACCTGGCTGGTCGAGAAGATCTCGAGAAAGCGGCTGGTGCGCCCGGAGGTTTTCCGTCTGCTGGGGCGCATCTCCGGTCTGCTACTGGCGGTTTACACGCTGGCAAAGAGCGTCGATACGCTGATCTGGATCAATCGGACGTCGCCCGAATCGGGTTTCGCCGCCTGGCAGTATTACAGTTGGAAGCCGTTCGGCACGTGGATTCTGTTTGCCGAGATCGTGCTCTTCGGCCTTTTGCCGGCGTTGATCCTGCTGACGCCGCGGCTGCGCTTGCACACCGGCTGGCTGGTTTCGGCGGCCGCCCTGGCCTGCTTCGGCGTGGCCCTGAACCGCTTCGTGATGACCGTGCAAACGCTGGCGCTGCCGACCCTTTCGTTCGATCCCTTCCTTTCTTATTTTCCGAGCTGGCAGGAAGTGGGGACTTTTCTGGCGGTGGTGGCTTACGGAGTCCTGGTGTATTCGTTCTCATTCCGCTACTTCAACCTGTTCCCGGAAGAGCGTGAACTCAAATTGCAAATGGCCGCGCAGGAAGAAGAAGCCGCGCTGGCCGGGAGGTATTGATCGATGTTGCCGTGGAATTACGGATTTGAATGGAATGCCGCACACATCATCTTTCTAGGCGCGTTTTATACGGTGTTGGTGGTGGTGGCGACCACGGTTGTGAGCGCGCTCATCCGCGCGCGGCGGGACCTTGGAGCCAAAGAGACGGAAGCGATCCGCTGGCATTCCGATTTCGAAGAATTGCCGGTGAGCGACCGCGTGTGCCGCCACGTCCTGACCGGAGAATTCCGCGAGCGCACGTGCCCCAACGCCTTCGATTGCCGCCACTGCGAGACCCACGGAAAATGGATCGAGCATCACCCCATGGCGCAGCACCCGGAATTCGAGGAAGACGTGCTGGGCATGGCGTTTCCGCTGGACCGGTTCTATCATCGCGGGCATACGTGGGCGCGTCCCGAGGAGGATGGCACCGTCACGGTGGGAATCGATGAACTGGGCGAACGGCTGCTGGGGGTTCCGGACGCCGTCGAACTACCCGCGCCGGGCGCGCGCATTCAGACGAACGGCACGGCATTCCGGGTACACAAGCGGGATGCCGACGTGCGGATTCTCTCCCCGGTAGATGGGGAAGTGATCGAAACCGGCGGCCCCGGCCGCGGCTGGTACCTGCGAGTGAAACCGGACGCCACCGGCGAACCGGCTTTCCGCCATCTTCTGCGCGGCGCGGAAGTGAAGGCCTGGCTGAACCGCGAAATGGAGCGGCTGCAACTGGCACTGGTGTCGGAAGGCGCGGCCCCGACGCTGGCCGATGGCGGCGTCCCGGTGGACGACATCGCCGCCAGTTATCCGGAAGCAGATTGGGATGCGGTTTGCGGCGAGATGTTCCTGGAGTAAAGCAGCGAAAGCAGCGCCTGCCGCGCGATTCGTGTTCAAATAGTAACAATCTGCCATGTCGTTTCGCGGGGTGGACTACTTTTGCGTCGATTCGCTCTTCAGCGACCAGGAGTTGCTGGTGCGAGCGACGGCGCGGCGGTTCGCGGAGGAGCGCATCCTGCCGAAGATCCGCGATTGTTTCCGCGATGCACGCTTTCCCTCGGAGCTCATTCCGGAAATGGCGGAGCTGGGGTTTCTGGGCGCCAACCTGGAAGGCTACGGCTGCGCGGGAATGAGCAACGTAGAGTATGGGCTGGCGATGCAGGAGCTGGAGCGCGCGGATTCGGGCGTGCGCAGCTTCGTATCGGTCCAGGGCGCGTTGGTCATGTACCCGATTTTGACTTATGGGTCCGATGAGCAAAAGGAGAAGTGGCTGCCGCGCCTGGCGAGCGGCCGGGCGATCGGCTGTTTCGGATTGACCGAGCCGGATTTCGGATCGAATCCGGCGGGCATGCGCACCACGGCGCGCGTGGAGCGCGACAGGTGGATTCTGAACGGCGAGAAGACGTGGATCACCAACGGCGGCGTGGCGGACGTGGCGGTGGTCTGGGCGCGCACCGCCGATGGGATTCGCGGCTTCCTGGTGGAGCGCGGCACGCCCGGATTCGCCACCAGCGATATTCACGGCAAATGGTCGATGCGGGCGTCGGTGACCTCCAGCCTGTCGATGGTGGACTGCGCGGCGGCGCCGCTTCCGGGCGCCAAGGGTTTGAAAGCGGCGCTGGGGTGCCTCTCGCAAGCGCGGTATGGAATCGGTTGGGGCGTGATCGGGGCGGCCATGGACTGCTATGAGGCCGCGCGCCAGTACACCATGGTGCGGAAGCAGTTCGACGACCGGCCGATCGCCTCGCATCAACTGGTGCAGGAGAAACTGGCCTGGATGATTACCGAGATCACCAAGGCACAGTTGCTGGCGGTGCAGGCGGGGCGCCTGAAGGACCGGGGCAAGCTGGAGCCGGCGCACATCTCGATGCTCAAACGGAACAACACCGCCATGGCGGTGGAATGCGCGCGCCTCAGCCGCGACCTGCTGGGCGCCAATGGAATTACGGACGAATATCCGATCATGCGCCACCTGTGCAATCTGGAGACAGTGAAGACCTACGAAGGGACCGACCACATACACGCCCTGGTGATCGGAGAAAGGGTAACCGGGGTCGCGGCCTACCGGTAATCGCCGGGCGCGGTCAAGTATCTTCGGGAAACACGGAGTGAGTACGGACAGCGAAGGTTCCATTATTAATGAAGATCGGGAGGGCCAGGGAACGCTTGTTTCGCAGCTCGCCACGACGGCGGTTGCCCCGTCCGATTTCCGGCCTCGGGCCGCCATTCCGATCTTTGCTTTGACGATCCTGGTGAGCGCTTTCCTGCTGTTTCAAGTGCAGCCGGTGATCGCCAAAATCATCCTGCCGTGGTTCGGCGGCTCGGCTGCCGTCTGGACGATTTGCCTTTTGTTTTTTCAGGTAATGCTGCTGCTGGGATATCTGTACGCTCATGCGGTGGTGCGCTATCTGCGCCCGCGGACGCAGATGCAGGTGCACGCCCTGCTGCTCGTGGGCAGCATGCTGGCGCTGCCGATGTATCCGAACGCTGGGTTGAAACCGATGTCGTCCGGAGATCCCACGTGGGCGATTCTGGGATTGCTGGCGCGGACGGTGGGGCTGCCGTATTTTCTGCTTTCGAGTACCGGGCCTTTGCTGCAAGCCTGGTATGCGCGGACGTTCAAGGGAGCCATGCCGTACCGGCTCTATGCGCTCTCCAACGCCGGGTCGATGTTCGCGCTACTGAGCTACCCGGTCCTGTTTGAGCCGTCATTCGGAACCCACACGCAGGCGACGATGTGGACTTGGGCCTACGTGGGATTTGCAGTGATGTGCGGAGCGGCCGCGCTGCGGGCCGGGAAAGCCGTTGAGAACGCCGGCGAAAAGGGCGAGGCCACGGGTCCGGCGCCCGGCCCGGGACTGTACGCCCTGTGGATGGCGCTGCCGGCCTGCGCTTCCGCGCTGCTGCTGGCGATCACGAATCACATATCGCAGAACGTGGCCGCCGTCCCCTTCTTATGGGTGCTTCCTTTGAGCCTTTACCTGCTGAGCTTTATTTTGTGTTTCGAAGGCACGGGATGGTACCGGCGCAACCCTTATCTCCAGCTTCTGGCAATAGCGCTGGGGTCGATGGCGTATGCGAGCGGGTCGGACCTGGCCAGCAATCTCGAAGTGAAAATGTTGGTCGTTCTGTATTCATTAGGGTTGTTCACGTGCTGCATGGTGTGCCACGGGGAGTTGGCCCGGTTGAAGCCCGATCCGCGATATCTGACGCACTTTTACCTGACGATCGCGGCCGGCGGGGCGCTGGGCGGGGTACTGGTGGGATTGGCGGCGCCGAGGGTGTTCGCGGGTTTTTATGAAATGCCGCTCGGCCTGGTGGGTTGCGCGGTGGTGGTGGTGCTGGCGCTAACCAGGGATCGGGAGCTTGAATGGTTTCGCCGGTGGCTGCAGCCGGCTTCGCTCACGGCCGTAGTGTTAACGCTCGCATTGGCGGTTTATGCGGGCGCGCAAATTCACAATTCCATGCGGGGTGTGCGCTTGCGGGTGCGCAATTTTTATGGCGAGTTGACCGTCAAGGACAGCGGCCCGGCGACCTCGCTCGATGCGATCCGTAGCCTGACCCACGGTACGATCGATCACGGCCATCAGTATCTGCACCTAACGAAGCGGGACCTGCCCACTACGTATTACGGACCGAATACGGGAATTGGGGTGGCCATCGGGGATCGCGGGAAATCGCGCGCCATTCGGGTGGGAGTGATCGGGCTCGGCACCGGCACGATTGCCTCCTATGCGCGATTCGGCGATTACTACAGGTACTACGAGATCAACCCGCTGGTTTTGCGGCTGGCGACCACGGAATTCACCTTTTTGAAAGACTGCAAAGGAAAAGTGGCCGTGGCCATGGGAGACGCGCGACTCTCGCTTGAGCGCGAGGCGCCGGAGAATTTCGATGTGCTGGCGGTGGATGCGTTTTCGGGCGACGCCATTCCCGTGCATCTGCTGACGCGGGAGGCCATGGATCTCTATTTCCGCCATCTGCGGCCGGACGGGATTCTGGCGGTGCATGTTTCCAACCGGTATCTGGATCTGGCGCCGGTGTTGGCCGAGGAAACACGGGCCACGGGGCGCTTGGCACGGGTAGTGGAGACGGAGGACGATGAGAGCCAGGACGTTTATGCGGCTACCTGGGTGTTGATCGCCCGGGCGGGAAGCGATTTGGATAACGAAGTGCGGGCCAGTTCCAACCCGATCGCGTCCACCCGGAAAGTCCGGTTGTGGACGGACGATTACAGCAATCTTCTCCAGATTCTGAAATAGCGCTACAATCTAGGAGCCGCGTCCTATCCCCTTCCCGGAAGTTTACGGAATCAGGGTTTATTATAGTTTTGGCCAAAGCCGGCCGATAGCCGGGTGGGCCGAGGATTAATATGGACGCCGCATTCAATTCTCTCAAAACAAGCGCTCTCTTCTTGGCTGCTGTGGTACTGGCGTTAGCGCCGTTGCACGCCCAGACACAGACTTTCACGTATCCGCTCTCGAGTACGGTCGTTTCCCTTGGCTCCGGAGGCACCAGCATTACGCCCACGGGCAGCCAGGACAACGCCACTCCGCCCAACCCGATCACGTACACGGTGTTGGTCAGTTACCCCGATGGCGCGCGCCCGTGGCTTTCGGTGGGCTACGACCAGTCGAGCTGTACCGGCGGCCCGTATACCTATACCACGGGACAGCAATTGGGTATCGGACCGGGCTGTTTCGCGGGCACGCTGCGGGCGCCGGATACGGCAATTGTGACACTGTCGACGACGAACCCTTTCGTCTACGTTACGTTTACGGTGAGCTATACGCCGGGCAGTATCAGCAGCGGCGGAACGATTACGGCGAGCCCGAATCCGCTGGCGGTAACGCTCAATACCGGCGCCACCACGACATCGACAATTCAACTGTCCACAACCTCGACGGCCACCATTACATTTACCCTGGTTTCCACGCAGCCGGCTTCCTGGATAAGCGTCTCGTCAAATAATAACGTCGTTGCGGCGAATGCTCCGGCCACTTTGACCGCGCAGATCAGCACCACTGGGATTACAACGAACCAGTCCACAAATATCGTGGTGCAGTACGGGGGGACGACTCTGCAGATTCCCGTGAATCTGACCATAGGAAGCACGGCGAATCCGCTGCAGTTCAGTACCGGGAACACCGTAAGCTGGGCCTACACAACTGGCGGTACTGCCCCATCGGCGAGCGTAACATTCACCAACGGCTCGGCATCGGCGGGTTACACCTTCTCGATAACGAACACCAGCAGTATCAACTGGTTACTGGTCAACAACCAAACGTTCTCCGGATCGAGCACCATTGCAAACGGCATGTCGCTGAGCACGGTCAGCGTGGCAAGCCTTCCCACGGGGAATTATACGGAGACCGTGAGCGTGGTGGATGCCAGCGATAACCTCGCGGGAACCCTCACCGTGTCGTTAACGGTCGGTTCACCCAACGGCATCACGATTTCGCCGAGTCCGATTACTATAGCCGTACCCACGGGCGCGGCATGCTGCCTCTATCCGACGTTCACCGTGACGAGTTCCGTCGGAGGTAGTCTTTCGTTGGCGCTCAGCGGGCTGCCGGCGGGCGTAACAGTCTACAGCCCCAGCCTGCCCACCACCATCACGGCCAACCAACCGCTTACGATCACGCTGCAAGTGCAGCCGGGCGGGCTTTTTTCCCTTTCCTACAGCGGAACCGTGACGGCCACGGTCAATACCTTGAGTCAGGCCGCGAACGTCACGATCAACGTGGGCGGGTCAAGCGCTTCGCTGCCGGCAACCGTTGCTCCGACGGCGTTGCAGTTTACTTACCAGGCCGGTTCGGGTGTTACCCTGGCGCCGCAAGCCATAACGATTGTGGGGAGTGGTACTTATACCGTCAGTACACCGGTTCAGAACGAGAACAATACGAATCGCGCGTGGCTGTTACCGCTCTCGACGGAGTTCGGCAACTTGTCTCAGTCGGGCACGGTACTGAACGTTTACGTGAATCCGGCAAGTCTCGCTGTAGGGACGTACACCGGTAGTTTCACCGTCACGACGATAGACTCGAGTGCGAATGTTAATCCTCAACAGGTGAATGTGACACTGTATGTAACTTCGACGGTGGCTCTCAATCCGACCCCTGGCGCGATTAATATAAGCTACGCCGCGGGAGGCACCGTTCCAAGCGGTTATTCCATTCAGGTGGCGGCGAGCGACGGCACCGCTATTCCAATCACGGCCGTTTCTTCGGCAAATTGGGTGACGGCCTCGGCCGCCACCGGCGCCACTACACCGGCGAGCGTCAACCTGCAATTCAGTCCCGGTTCGCTGGTCAACGGGATAGACTCGGGGACGATCACGATTACGGGCGGAGGAGCGCAGTTGATCGTGCCGGTGGTGCTGTTGGTCACCGGCGGCACCACGAGCACCCTGGTGCCGACGCCCTCATCTCTGAACTTTGCGGCGATAGCGAATGGGACGCCGCCGCAGAGCCAGGTTGTGACGGTGACTGCGAACACGCAAACAGCGTTCACGGCCGCAACTTTTGTAACCACACCGGCCGGGGGCACCTGGCTGGGCATCTCCCCTTCGGGCAGCCTGACCACCAATCAGAACATTCAAGTGGCGATCAATCAGGGCAGCCTCATACCGGGCACTTACACCGGAGGGATAGCACTAACTGCTAATGGTGGGCAGATTACGGTGCCGGTCACCTTGGTAGTAAGCACTAACAGCACCAGCGCCGGTGTTACGGTGAACCCGACGTCATTGAGTTTCACATGGCAGCCGGGCAGCGCCGCCGGGCTGTCGCAAAGTGTCAGTGTGACGAGCGCGTCCGGGGCCGCCGGAGTTCCTTTCGCGATAACCAGCGCGGCCAGTTGGCTTTCGGCTTCAGTCTCAGGAGGATCACAGGCGACCACGCCGGCGACCGTGACAGTTACAGTGGACCCGACGGGTTTAACGGCTGGGAGTTACAACACCAATGTCACGATCGCGCCGACCGGCGGGACACCCGTGAACGTCCCGGTCAGTTTCACGGTGCAGGCTGGGCCGTCGATCGCAGTGTCGCAATCCAGCATGGCATTCACGTACGCCGCGGGAGGCGTGGCGCCGGCCGCACAGAACGTGCAGGTGACGGTGACCGGCAATGCCGCCTTCACGGCCGCGGCCAGCAGCACGGGTAACTGGCTTACGGTGACACCGACGTCTTACACTGCTACATCGTCTACCTCAACAACGAATGTTAGCGTGGGGGTGACTAACATCAGCAGCTTGACGCCCGGGACCTACAATGGCACCATTACGGTCGCGGGGACGGGCGGCACGCAGGGGTTGTTCACGGTCAACGTCACGCTGACGGTGACTGCTCCACTACCCACCATTACGTCGGTTGTGAATGCGGCTAGTTTCCTGGCCGGACCCATCTCGCCGGGAGAGATTATCACTCTCTTTGGAACGGCACTGGGACCGACCACCTCGCTGAGCTTGACGCTCGATTCGAGCGGGCAAAACGTGCTAACCCAGCTCGGCGGGGTGACGGTGAGCTTCAACGGTTATCAGGCGCCACTGACCTATGTCAGCGCGACTCAGATCAACGCGATAGTCCCGTATGCCGTGGCGGGGATCGCATCGCCGTGGGTGCAGGTGAAATACCAAAATGAGCCATCGAACACATATTCGCTGCAGCCGGCGGCTAGCGCGCCCGGCATTTTCACCATGAGCAGCGGCACCGGGCAGGCAGCTGCGCTGAACCAGGACAACAGCTACAACTCCGTCACGCCGGCGGCCAGGGGGAGCGTCATCCAGCTCTTCATGACGGGTGAAGGTCAGACTGCGCCCAATGGGATCACCGGAAGGGTGACATCGGGAGTGATCACACCGTTGCTGCCGGTAGCGGTGTTCATCGGCAATCAACCGGCGGCTTTGCAGTTCGCCGGGGAAGCTCCGGGGGATGTGGCCGGTGTGATGCAGGTGAACGCGGTGGTCCCAACCAATATCACCCCCGGCGCGAGTGTTTCGCTGGTGGTTTCGGTGGGGACGAACAACTTCAGCCAGCCGGGCGTGACCATAGCGGTGAAGTAAGGAGTTTGGGAACGGCGAACGGCCGGCTATCGGCGTTTTAGCCTCCACGTGCGGACAACGGGTTGCGTCAGACCCTTTGTGAGCCTTCGAAGGCTATGGATTGGAGCGCTGGCGGTGTCGGTCTTGACGGCCGAACCGCGTTTAGACCATCTGCTGGCCGCCGTGGAAGCGCGCTACAACCACGCGAAAACACTACAAGTTCTTTTTCAGGAACAATATACGAGAGCCGGGGAACCGCGGCGAACGGAATCCGGGGTGCTGATGCTGCGCAAACCGGGACGTATGCGGTGGGACTACTCGCAGCCCAAGGGCAAGCTTTTCGTGGCGGATGGGAAGTATCTGTACCTGTACACGCCGGACGACAATCGCGCCGAACGGATGAAACTCCAGATGACCGACGACATGCGCGCGCCGCTTGCCTTCCTGCTTGGTAAGCTCCACTTTTCTAAAGAGTTCCGCAACATTCAGGCAAAACCCGAGGGGGCCGATGCGCGGATTACGGCGGAGCCCCAAGGCGACAACCTGCCCTACTCGGCGGTTGAGTTCCTGGTGGCTTCCGACGGCCGGATCCGGGAGGTCAAAGTCACCGGGTTCGATAAATCCGTGCTGGATTTTCATTTCGACCAGGAAAAGGTCGATCCGGCGTTCAATGCCGGCTTGTTCGAGTTTCAACTGCCTCCTGGGGCGCAATGGACGGAAGGGGAGCAGTAGAGCATGGCCGACTTTGTCCTGAAATATGCGGATGCCCGCGGCCAGATGCATCAATTGGTGACCGCCGCCGGCTCAGAGAAGGAACTGCGGGACCGGTATTCCCAACAGGGTTTCCTGATCTATTCGGTGAAGCCGCGGACGGCAGGCCTGGCAACCGGACTCAGCCGGCGCAAGAAGATCAACCTGGAGAAGTTCCTGATCTTCAATCAGCAGTTCGTGACCCTGATCCGCGCGGGGCTGCCGATTCTGAAGGGGCTGGATCTGCTGGCCGAGCGCTTGACCGATCCCAAGCTGGGGCCGTACATCAAGGCGGTGCGCGACGAGGTCCGTAACGGCACGCTACTTTCGGAGGCGTTCCGGCAGCAGGGGATTTTCCCCAAAATCTACGTGACATCGGTGATGGCGGGCGAGAAGAGCGGCAGCCTGACGGAGGTGCTGGACCGGTACATTGGCTATCAGAAGATCTCGCTGGCGGTCAAGAAGAAGGTGCTGGTCTCGCTGATGTACCCCTGCGTGCTGATCGTGCTGGTGGTCGCGCTGATGATATTCCTGGTGACCTACGTGGTGCCGACGTTCGCCACGCTGTACACCAGCATGGAGGCGCAGTTGCCGCGGATGACGGTGATCCTGATCGCCATCGGAACCACGGCGCGCAATTACATTCTGGCCTTCGGGGGCCTGCTGGTAGCCGGGATTTTCGCATTCCGATGGTGGGCGCGGCGCGACTCGGCGCGGGAGTGGGTGGACCGCGTCAAGGTGAGCATACCGGTGGCGGGAGAGATCTGGTTGAAGTATCAGGTGGCGCAACTGGCGCGTATTTTGAGCACGCTGCTGACGGGCGGCATTCCGCTGGTGCAAGCCATGGAGACGGCGGCGGATTCGCTGACGACGCCGTTACTGCAGCGGGCGGTGGAGGCGGCCGGGAGAAGCGTGCGGGAAGGTCAACCCCTTTCCGGTTCGCTGCGCGAATCGAAAATGATTCCACCGCTGGCGCTGGACATGATCGAAGTGGGAGAATCCACCGGCGCGCTGCCTTCCATGCTGAACAGCGTGGCGGAGTTTTTCGAAGACGATGTGAATACGCGGATGACGGCGACGCTATCGCTGATCGAGCCGGCGATCATGATTCTGATGGGATCGTTTGTGGCGTTCGTATTGATTGCGTTGTATCTGCCGATCTTTTCGCTGGCGGATACGATTCATTGATGGGAAGAAAGAAAAATGAGCCGCGGATTAACGCCGATGAACACCGATGAGACAAGCACAAGAGAGTTTGTGTTGGTTTTATCGGCGTTCATCTGCGTTCATCGGCGGCCGGTTTAGTGGGTTTCCATGGCTACTGTAGAGAAGATTCGATTGATCGACCCCGCGGCGGAAGCCGAGCAGGCGCGCGCGATCGCGGCGCGGTACCGCTGCGAGTTCGTGGACCTGCACGAGGCCCCCATCGATCACGACCTGTTCCGCTCCATTCCGGTGGACCTCATGTTCCGGTACAACTTCGTGCCGATGCAGGCGCGAGACGGGCGCCTCGAGATCGCCCTTTCCGATCCGCGCAATCCGAACACGATCGACGAGCTGGCGCTGCTGTTGAATAAGAAGCTGCGCGTGAAGGTGGCGACGCTTTCGCAAATCGCCGAGCTGCTGAAGAAGACCGAGCAATCGCAGCGCGTGCTGGAGGAAGTTACCGAGGGATTCACGCTCGACGTGGTGGCCGAAGACGGCGACCAGGACGAAACGCTCTCGATCGACAAGCTGACGGCGGTGGACAGCGACATCGCGCCGGTGATCAAGCTGGTGGACACCACCATCTTCAACGCGCTCGAGCGGCGGGCGAGCGATATCCACATCGAATCGCGCGACCAGGAAGTGGCCATCAAGTACCGCATCGACGGCGTGCTGCACTATGCCATGCCGCCCATCGCCAAGGACTGGCAATCGACGATCATTTCGCGCATTAAGGTGATGAGCGAACTCGATATCGCGGAAAAGCGCGTGCCGCAGGACGGCCGTTTCCGCGTGCGATACAAGAACCGGCTGATCGATTTCCGCGTCTCCATCATGCCCACGATTCATGGCGAGGACGCCGTGTTGAGGGTGCTCGACAAGGAATCGATGAGCGAGAAGTTCGCCAAGTTGTCGCTGGACGTGGTGGGGTTCTCGGAAGCCGACCTGACAAAGTTTCGCCGCTACATCCTGGAGCCATATGGCATGGTGCTGGTGACGGGGCCGACCGGTTCGGGCAAGACCACGACTCTCTACGCGGCGCTGAGCGAGATCAAGAACGACGAAGACAAGATCATCACCATCGAAGACCCGGTGGAATACCAAATCAAGGGCATTACGCAGATTCCGGTGAACGAGAAGAAGGGGCTGACGTTCGCGCGCGGCTTGCGGTCCATCCTGCGGCACGATCCGGACAAGATCATGGTGGGCGAAATTCGCGATCAGGAGACGGCGCAGATCGCCATCAACTCGGCGCTGACCGGACACCTGGTGTTCACCACGGTGCACGCCAATAACGTGCTGGACGTGTTGGGACGCTTCCTGAACATGGGCGTCGAGCCGTACAACTTCGTTTCGGCGCTGAACTGCATCCTGGCGCAGCGGCTGGTGCGCGTGATTTGCGAGCACTGCAAGAAGCGCGTGCGGTACGCGGACGCGGTGCTGGTGGAGAGCGGGTTGAATCCGGAGGAGTGGCGCGATTTTCCTTTCATGGAAGGCGCCGGGTGTTTCGAGTGCGGCGGCACGGGTTTCCGGGGCCGTTCGGCGATTCACGAGCTTTTGGATTTAAGCGAGAAAATTCGCGAGATGATTCTCGATAAGCGGTCCACGTCGGAAATCAAGCGGGCGGCGCGCGAAGAGGGGATGACCTTCCTGCGCGAATCGGCCGTGTTGAAGATGCGCGCGGGCGTGACGACGCTGCGGGAAATCAACAAGGTGACGTTCATTGAGACCTAGAGCGGTGAAGGACGGAGGCATTCCTAACGAGCGAGGCATTCCACTAACCGCGGAGACGCGGAGACGCGGAGATTGCGCGGAGAGTAAAGAAAATCGACAAGAGAGACCGCCCCGGCGTGCCCTTCCGAGTGTCGAGCGCGGAGGGTGCGGAGATGTCCGCTCCGTCCGCGCGAGAGTTGCCGGGAGGGGCTATAGACCTCCGCTGGCTCCGCGATCGACAGATGCCACGGATTTTCAGAAATCTCCGAGTGTTGGAAGGTATGGCGAACCTTTATTAGACTCCGCGCAATCTCCGCGTCTCCGCGTCTCCGCGGTTAGTGGAATGCCGGCAGTACCCGGATCGCTTCGACGGAGGCTTCGATCATGCTGTTAGACCGGCTCAAGAGCTTGATTGAGGACCCGCCGCCGGCGTTGGCGGTAGAAATCTCCGAAGCGGGGATCGCGGCGGCGCGCATCGGGGCGAAGACGGAGCTCGAGTTCGTGCCGCTGAAGAGCGGCACGCTGGTAGTGTCGCCGGTGGAACCGAACGTGGCCGATCCCGACGATTTCGCGCGGGCCGTGAGGTTGCTGGGGCGGTCACAGCCGGGCCGCAAGCGGCGGGATCTGGCCGTGATTCTGCCGGATTACAGCACGCGGACGGCGGTGCTGGACTTCGATTCGTTCCCGTCGGACGCCAAGGAACAGATCTCGTTGCTCAAGTTCCGGCTGCGGCGCAGCGTGCCATTCGACGTGGATGCGGCGGCCATCAGCTACTGGCCTCAAGTGGGTCCGCAGAAGAAGGTGGACGTGGTGGTGGTGCTGGCGCCGCATGAGGTCGTGGCGCAATACGAGGCCCCATTTCGCGCCGCGGGATTGCAACCGGGCTTGATTACGACCTCCTCGCTGGCGGCGCTGGAGTTGGCGCAGGATGACGGGTTGAGCGTGGTGGCGAAAATGGCCGGCCGGGTGCTGACGGTACTGGTGCGGGACAAAGGCACGCTGAAGCTGGTGCGGTGCGTAGAACTGGCACTGGGCGATCTGGAGGACGTCGCGGGCGTGCTGGTCCCAACGTTCGTATATTTGGAGGACAATTTGGGCAGCAAGGCGGAAGGCCTTCTGCTGTGCGGTTTCGGCGCGCGGACGGATGAGGCGCAACGGCGCTTCACCGAAGAACTGGGCGCCGCGGTGGAAACGGTGCGGTCGCCCCTGGGCGTTCCCGGGGAAACCAATGCGGGCCTGCTGGGCTACCTGCGGTCGATCGCGAGAAACAACTGAAAATGAAGATTCCCATCAATCTGGCGAGCCAACCCTTCCGGCGTGACCGGGCCATGGTGGTGATGTCGCTGGCGGTCTCGGCTCTGCTGGCGGTCACGCTGGGCGGTCTGATCGATCTGGCGATGATCGACCGTGAACAACTGAAAGGCCTGCGCGGGGATGTGAGCCGCCTCAACGCGCGCATCCGGACTCTCACCCTGGAGCAGCAGCGGCAGGATGCGGTGCTGCACCGTCCGGAGAACGCCAGCGTGCTCGAGCGCAGTGTATTCATTAACAACCTGATCGACCACAAAGCCATCAGTTGGAGCCGGTTGTTCACCGATTTGGAGAAGACGGTCCCCTACAACGTGCAAGTCTTGAATCTGCATCCGACCATCAACGCGCGCAACCAGGTGATGTTGGATATGACGGTGGGCTCGGCCACGCCGGATGCCGTGGATGGTCTGCTGAAGGCGCTGGAGCAATCGCCGGTTTTCGGCTATGTGTACCAGCACAGCACGCTGCCGCCCTCGCAAGCCGAACCGCTGTATCGCAGCCGCATTACGGTGCCCTATGATCAAAGACTTTAATTGGGCGATGCTGAAGCAGCCGCGGGTGGCAATGCGCGCCCTGGTGGCCGCGTTGCTGGCGGCGAACCTGGTGGCGGCGGTGGTGGCGTTCAAGCCCTTCGGCGGTTCGGCGGACGACCTGCGGAAAGAGGAATCGCAGCTCCAGGACCAGTTGGCGGCGGCGCAGGCGCGCCTCGCGATCAGCAAGAAACTGGTGAACAAGGTGCAGACAGCGGGCCATGACGGCGATGAGTTCCTACGGAAATACGTGGTGGACCGGCGGGTCGCGTCATCGACGGTGAGCGAAGAACTGAACCGGCTGGCGGGCGAGGCGGGAGTCAGCGTGGGGCAGACGGCTTACTCGTATCAGGAGATCGAGGGCAGCGATACGCTCCAGATGCTGACGATCAACGCCGGCGTGACGGGCAATTACATCAACCTGATGAGGTTCGTCAACCTGGTGGATAGGTCGTCGCGGTTCCTGATTATCGAGAGCTTGCAGACGGCGGCACCCCCGCAGAACGGGCAACCGCTGCCGGTGCAGTTCAAGCTCGATACCTTCGTGCAGGGAGCCGAGCTATGAAGGCGGGGACGGACGATAAAAAGAAAGTCGCGGCGCTGGCGGTACTGTTTGCGGTGCTGGGGTACTTCCTGTATGCGAACGTGTTTGCGTCCTCTACGCCGTCATCGGCTTCCAGTTCGCGGGAAAGCGCGAAGGCCGTAGCGCCACCAGTTGTTCCGGCTTCCACGGATGTGGCTGCGCGTGCCACGCCGGCGAAGGCGTCCGCCCGGAACCTCAGCGACGAGTTTCTCCCGGTGCTGCATTCGAAGCGAACGGAAGAGCGGATCGATCCGATGAGCGTGGACCCCACGCTCCGCTTGGGCCGGCTGGCAAAATTGGAGGAAGTGGCCCCGGCGGGGAGTGGGCGCAACCTGTTCACCATGGGGCAGGCGCCGCCGCCGAAGCCGGTAGGACCGGAGCCGGTTGTGAGGGTAGCCGCCGCACACCGTATGGGACCACAGGAAATTCCCGTGCCGGTTATCGCCGGACCGCCTCCGCCTCCGCCGATGCCGCCCATCACCTTCAGGTACTACGGCTTCTCGACCGTGCGCAGGGACGGAAAAAAGACCGCATTTTTCTTGATTGGGGAGGATGTGACTGTAAAGGCCGTGGGCGATATGGTCGATCGTGTATATAGGCTGCTGAGTATCGGGTTGACCTCGGCGGTGGTGGAGGATACGCAGTCCAAGCGCACGCAGACCGTGCCCCTGGCTGAGGAAGCGCAGAGCTGAGATGGCGGGCAAGAAACACAGACCGGAGTCCGGGTTCGCGCTGCTGCTGGTGTTTCTGATGGCGGCGGTGATTGCGATTTCGCTGTACATGGAGATACCGCGGGTGTCGTTCGACTCGCAGCGGCAGAAGGAGCAGTTGCTGGTTTTTCGCGGCGAACAGTATAAACGCGCCATTCAACTTTACTTCCGGGCGAGCAAGAAAAATAGCCCGGGGCGGTACCCGGCGGACCTGGACGATCTCGAGCGGGGCTTCAACAACATGCGCTTTCTGCGGCATCGCTACAAAGACCCGATGACCGGCAAGGACGAGTGGCGGCTCATACACATGCAGAACGGAATGCTGACGGACTCGGTGCTGACCAAGAATCCCAATGGGCAGAAGCAGGATAGCGGCGGATCGAGCGGGGCCATTACCGCCATGGCGGGCATTTCGGATTTGCAGGCTTCGACTCAGGGACAAATGATTAACGCTCTTACGCGGCGGCGTCCCAGCGAAGGCGGCGGGGGCGCCACCGTGGGGCCGGATGGGCAGCCGCTACAAACGGGGGGCACGATACCTGGGGCGCCGTCCGATCCAAACGCCGCACCCGGTGTTCCGCAGCCTGGAAGCACTGCGGGTGCGCCCGTTCCGTTTCAACCGGGAGTGCCGGCGCCACCAAGCGACCCGAACGCGCCGGGAACATCGCAACCGGGCTTGCCGGGTCAGCAACCGGGATTGCCAGGGCAGAATCCGCAGTTCCCCACGGCGATGGGCGGCGGAATGCCAGGAAACATGCCGGGCTATCCGCAACCCGGCATGCCGGTGAACCCGCAACAGCCGAGCGCCGCCTCGGGGATGATCAACAACCTGCTGACGAGCCCGCGGCCAGGTGGCATGGCGGGATTGAATAACCCCGCGCAAGGGGGCACCGTCATCGGCGGCGGCCTGGTGGGAGTTGCGAGCAAGGCCGATGCCGATGGCATCATGGTCTATAACGACCGCACCAATTACGGCGAGTGGGAGTTCATCTACGACATCACCAAAGACCGGCCGGTTACGAACCCGCTGTCGGGGTCAATCGGCACGCCAGTCGGGCAGATGGGGACCACCCCTACGCCTCTTCAGGGGACGCCGGGCGCGCCGGGGACGACTAATCCGAACGGGACTGCCTCGGGGCAAGGAACGCAGAGCCTGGGATCGGATTCCAGTTTGAGGCCCGGGCAGCAGTAGGTCAGATCGCGCTGATTCATGCGCTTGGCACGGTCTCTTGCATCACGTGATTTCGCAGCCACGGGACAAGCTTGTCGAAGCTGAACCGGTTGGCTTCGTATAGGCCGGCGACGAAATCGTACGTCTCCTGGGCGTCCGCCGTGAGCCGAGCGCCGTTGATGGCGAGAAAGGTATACGTGGCGGCGAAAGCAATGCGCTTGTTACCGTCGATGAAGGCATGGTTCTGCGCCAGGCTCTCCCAGAGCGCCGCGGCTTCCTCGATCAGGCCGGCGTAATAACCGGTCTGCGGCCGGTAGAGGGCGGATTCCAGCAGCCCTGGGTCTCTGACACCAGGGAACCCGCCATAGCGTTCGATCTGGTCAGCATGCATGGCGAGCACTTCGGCCAACGTGAGGTAGTCCCTCATTCAGCAAGCTTTTTGTAAAGCGGGGCGTATTTTTCGTGGCTGGCAAGGTAGGCACCCATGACGTGTTCGCGGGGCCTGGCCTTCTTGCGCTTCTCGATCAGATCGGCAAGGGCCTCATCCACGAGCGCCTGCAACTGGCGGCCCTCCTTATCGGCGAGCGCGCGGACGACTGAAAGGATTTCCGTATTGACCTGGGTGGCGAATTTCTGGCGGGGTTGGGACATGCGACCGCCCTCCTCTTACACTTCTCAGACTATCATGACAAATCATGATCCGTCAAGAAGTACGTCGCCCTTCCTGTCTAGCGATAGCCCCGCCGTTTCGCTTCCGCGGCGCGAACCTGGGCTTCGTTGAGGCCGAAATAATGGGCGATTTCGTGCCACACCGTGTCGGACACCAGTCGCTCCAGGTGTTCGGGGCCGGCGGCCAGGCGCTCGTGGGGGCCTTGAAATATGGTGATACGGTCGGGCATGGCGAAGCTCTGGAACACGCTGCGAGTGGTCAATGGGCGGCCTTCGTAGAGGCCCAGCAGCGTGCCGCCGCGTGCCACACGGCCTCGGGCGAGTTGTTCAGCCGAGGGTTCGGGTTTCACCACCAGGGCGACATTTTTCAATCGCCGGCGGAAACGGGCCGGAATCCGGGCGTAGGCTTGCGCCACCAGGCGGTCGAAATCGTCGGAATTCATGAACGGGCCGTGCTGCCTGTTATTCTACTGGTTTGGCAAACGGCAATTCGAGACGAGTGGTGGTGGCGATCGACGGACCCGCGGGAGCGGGCAAGAGCACCATCGCCCGACGCCTGGCAGCGCGCCTGGGGTTCACGTATATCGATACGGGCGCTATGTACCGCGCGGTGGCGCTCTGGGGGCTGTGGCAGGGCGTGGATATGGGGGACATGCATCGCATGGAGCAGCTTGCCATCGCGGCGGAAATCGAGTTTTCCCCCGGGCGGATCCGGCTGAATGGCGAGGATGTCACGGAAGCGATTCGCACCCCGGAAGCTGCCAACGGAGCTTCGCGCGTGGCGGTGATTCCAGGCGTGCGGCGGGCCATGGTCGCCAAACAAAGGGCCATCGGCGAGCAGGCCAGCGTGGTGATGGAAGGGCGGGACATCGGGACCGTGGTCTTCCCCAACGCGGACGTGAAGATCTTTCTGGACGCACAACTGGCCGCGCGGGTACGGCGGCGGCTCGAAGAGGGCCGCTCCAAGGGCGAGCAGATCGCGGAAGGCCAATTAGCGGCACAGATGAAAGAACGCGACGAACGCGACAGTACGCGCGCCGACGCCCCTCTGGCACAGGCTCCGGACGCGATCTATTTGGATTCCACGCCTCTGACGATAGAAGAGGTGGAAGAAGCGATTCTGAGAATTGTGCGGTCGCGCGTGACCAACGGAAAGGATTTCAGTTGAACGGCCTGTTGGTAATGAAATTCGGCGGCACGAGCGTCGGCTCGGCCGAGCGTATGAAGGTGGCGGCGGCGATCGCCGCGGAAGAGCGGAAGAAACGGCCGGTGGCGATCGTGGTCTCGGCCATGTCGAAGATCACGGACTTGCTGTTGGGGACCATGAAGCATGCCGAGGCGGGCGACCGCCAGGGGATGGCGAACAACCTGGCTGCGCTGCGCTCCCGGCATGAAGAGGCCTGCCGGGAACTGCTGCCCGAGGCTCGTCAGGCCGGCGTTCTGGCGCAGGTGGAGGGGTTAATCGGCGAGTTCGAACGGATCGTCAACGGGATGGCGCTGCTGAACGAGCGGCCTCCGCGGTCGGTGGATGAAGCGGTGGCGGTGGGCGAGCGGCTCTCGGCGCTCCTGATTTCCGAGTACCTGACCTCACAGGGCACGCCGGCGGCGGCCGTCAATGCCTGGGACGTAGTGGTAACCGATGCGGTGTTCGGCAATGCTTCGCCGCTGATGGATGCGACCCGGCAAAAGGCGCGCACGCTCCTACCGCCGCTCATGGACGCGGGCACGCTTCCCGTAATTACCGGTTTCAACGGCGCCACCGCCGATGGGCGGCCGACTACCCTGGGACGCGGGGGCTCGGATTTTTCGGCGTCCATTCTGGCCGCGGCGCTGGATGCGAAAGAGCTCTGGATCTGGACGGATGTGGACGGAATCATGAGCGCCGACCCGCGACTGGTGCCGGATGCCGAAGTGCTGGAGGAAGTGACCTACGCAGAGGCGGCCGAACTGGCTTATCACGGGGCGAAGGTGCTGCACCCCAAGACGCTCGCACCCCTGGTGGAACGGAGGATTCCGGTGTGGAGCAAGAACAGCTTCGCGCGGGAAAAACCGGGCACCAAGATCGTGCCGGCCCTTACGGAATCGTCGGGTGCGCGAGCGGTGGCCTCCATGGCCAACGTGACGCTGGTGTCGCTCGAGCCCGCCAGCCCGGAAGTAAACGCCATGCTGGTGATGGCCCGGTCGTTGGATGCGCTGGCGCGAGCGGATGTCGAGGCGCTGATCGTCTCGAGCTCCAGCTACCGCCAGAATTTCTGTTTTCTGGTGCGGCAGGAGGAGTTGGAGCGGGCGGTGCAGGCGCTCGAATCGGCGCTGGCCCTGGAATTGGCCCACGGGTATGTAAATCCCATCCGGGTGGACCGGAACGTGGGCATGCTGGCGGCGGTGGGCGAAGGCATGCAGGGCAAGACCGGAATCGCGGGACGGATCTTCACCGCGATTTCGCGGGTGCAGGTCAATATCATTGCCATTGCTCAGGGTTCGAGCGAGCTGACCATCGCGGTGGTAGTGCGGCGCGATGGATTGGAGAAAGCTGTGAAAGCCGTCCATGCGGAGTGCGGGATGGGCCAGCGGCCCCCGGCGCCCATATTCCCGGACGGCAAGGCCAAACCCGTCAAGCGGGAAATGTGACCCGAATGCCCTGCGGTTATAATGGTATTTCTCCCTTTGTAGACAGGAGTTCTCACACACATGTTTGATCTGTTTCGCAGCCGGGAAAAATCGGTGCGCATCCTCTTAGGCGCGTTGTTGCTGCTGGTGGCGCTCTCCATGCTCACCTACCTCGTGCCGAACTACGGCACCGGCGGCGGCCCCACCGATACCGTGGTGGCCCAGATTGGCAAGGACGAAGTCACTCTGCCAGAAGTAAACAAAATGATCCAGACCGCATTGCGCGGCAAGCAGTTGCCTCAGGAGCTGATTGCAACCTATGTTCCCCAGATGGTGGAACAATTGGTCACCGAACGGGCGCTGGCCTATGAAGCTACCCGGCTTGGTTTCGAGGTGAGCGATCAGGACTTGCGCACGGCTATTCAGAGCATGATTCCCCAGCTTTTTGAGGGCGGCAAATTCGCCGGGACACAGGCCTACGCCGAGATCCTCGGACAGCAGCAGTTGACCATTCAGGAATTTGAAGCGGACCTGCGCCGCCAGATACTGATCTCGAAGCTGCGAGAGGTTGCCGTGGAGGGCGTCGTCGTGTCACCGCGCGAGATCGAACAGGCCTTTCGCGAGAAGAACGACAAGGTCAAGATCGAGTTCGTGAAGGTCGTGGGGGAGAAGTTCACCAAGGACGTGGAGCCAAGCGTCGAGGACATGCGGGCCTATTTCAACGTCAACCATGCCTCCTATACCGAGCCGGAAAAGAAGGATTTGGCAATCCTGACTGCCGACCAGGCGAAGATTTCCGAATCGCTTGTGCCCACCGATGCCGACCTGCTCAAGATGTACAACCAGAACAAAGAACAGTTCCGGACTCCGGAGCGTGTCCAGGCGCGGCATATCCTGCTAAAGACCCAAGGCAAATCCCCGGCTGACGATCCCAAGATCAAGGCGCAGGCGGAGGATTTGCTCAAGCAACTGCGCGCCGGCGGCAATTTCGCCGATTTGGCCAAGAAGTACTCGGAGGACACCGGATCGGCGGTGAAGGGCGGCGATTTGGGCTGGGTCGAGCGCGGGCAGATGGTGCCGGCTTTCGAGCAAACGTGCTTTTCGCTCAAGCCGGGCGAGATCAGCGGCGTGATCAAGACCGAATACGGCTACCACATCGTGCAAGTGATGGCCCACCAGGACGCGCACTTGCAAACCTTCGATGAAGTGAAGACGCAACTGGCCGGCTTATGGAAGAACGCCATGGTCAACAACCTGATGCAGCGCATTTCCGACCAGGCGCAGACGCTCCTGCAGAAAGATCCGCTGCATCCGGATCAGGTGGCGGTACAACTCCATATGGAGGTGGTGCGCGCTACCGGAATCGCGCCCGGCAGTCCTGTTCCGGAAATCGGCACTAATGCGGATTTCGACCAATCGCTGATCGGTTTGAAACAGGGCCAGGTCTCGCAGCCGGTGGCGCTGCCAGGAAACAAATTGGCTCTGGCGGTGGTCACGGCACTGATTCCAGCGCGGCCGAGCACGTTCGAGGAAGTTCAAAACCAAGTCAAGGAAGCCATGATCAAGTACCGGCTGCAAAAGAAAGTCCGCGATGTTGCCCAGGAATTGGCCGGGAAGGCCAAGGCCAACGGCGGCGATTTGGCGGCAGCCGCGAAGTCCATGGGCCTTACAGCAACTACCAGCGCCGAGTTCGCGCGTCAGGGCACGGTGGAGGGACTGGGCCCGGCCGCTTATGTTTCCGAAACGTTTTCCCGGCCGGATGGTACGGTTATCGGCCCGATTCCCACGCCGGACAGCACGCTGGTGGTGAAGGTCTTGGAGCACGTGCCCGCGGACATGTCCAAACTGCCGGAGGAAGCGTCCGCACTCCGCGATCAGCTTAAAAATCAGAAGGAGCGCGAGCGCAACACGCTGTTCGAAGCCGGCTTGCGTGACGCTCTGAAGAAGCAGGGCAAGCTCAAATATCACCAGGACGTGATCGACCGGCTGGTGGCGCAGTACCGGGCCGGCTAGCGGATGCACGACCTTATCGAGCTTTACCGCTCGCTGACCAATCCCGAGCGGTTGAGCCATTTGCTGCATACGCTGCTCGCGGGTTGGGTTGGCTATGCCGCGCTGTTCGGCGTGGTGTTTTCCGAAACGGGCCTGCTGGTGGGGTTCTTCCTGCCGGGCGACTCCTTTCTTTTTACCATCGGCGTGGTTTGCGGTTTCGGCGCTTTGGATATCGTCCAGGTCGATGTGCTGCTGATGGCGGCCGCGATGCTGGGCGATTCGACGGGCTATTGGCTCGGGCGTAACACCGGTCCACGGATTTTCAGCCGTCCCGATTCGCGCCTGTTCAAGCAGGAATACGTCACACGCACCAGGCATTTCTATGAACGGTATGGCGGCAAGACGATCGTGCTGGCCCGGTTCGTGCCGATCATCCGTACGTTCGCGGCCTTCGTCGCGGGCGTGGGGCAGATGCCGTATCTTCGCTTCCTGCCGTTTAGCGTGTGCGGCGGCGCGGGTTGGGTGTTGCTCATGACTACGGCCGGATTCCATCTCGGCAAGGTGTCCTTTGTGCGGCGCCATTTCGACCTGGTAATCGTGGCGATCATCGCCATCTCCCTGATTCCCACGGTGCGCGAGGCGCTGAAGGCGCGGCGCGGCAACAAATCATTTCACCAAGCCAACTAAGCCGGCGGCAAACAACCGGTCGTCCACGCGGCCCAGCGTGGCGGCCGTGCGCGGAGCCAGCAGGGGTGTGTGGCGGATGGTGGTGAGGTACTCCGGAATGGCCCACACGTCTTCCTCGGCGGTCATCCAGTGGATGGCATCGAAGCGCGCCAGGTTGACCGGCCGCGAATAGTGCCGCAGCGTCTTCTCCCGCCGCAAATTGTAATAGTGTTCGAAGTACGACATCACCAATTCGCGCAGCGTCCGGTAGACCGGCTCACGGTGGCGCAATCCGGAGTAGTTGGATTTGGCCATGGCGCCCCAACGGCCGCGGAGGCGATAGATGGCGAGCACGTGATCGTCGTCGCGCACGGCTTCGAGATCGAGCAACAGTGGGGGATAGCCGAGCATGCGTAGAGCGGCGGCCGCGAATAACGCTCCTTCCATGCAGTGCGCCGTTCGATCGCGCAAGACCCGGCGCGGCGATCGGCAGGTCGGGCCGCCAGTCTCCTTGTTATAGGCAAGACCGTCGAGAAACCGCTGGATCTTTTCGGGCGAACCCAGGAGGCGAAAGACGGCGCGCTCGCGCGGGGTGAACGGTTCGGAACGCATCGGCTACCCAACGCGCCGGATCGCTCGCTCGAAGCCGGCGAGAGAGCGCTCGATTTCCGGCTTCGAAATCGTAAGCGAAAGGCGCATGTAACCGGAGCGTCCGAAGCCCGAGCCCGGGACGGCAAGGATTCCTTCCGTTTGGAGCTCGCGGATGAACGCCACGTCATCGGCGATCGGGGTTTTGGGAAAGACGTAGAACGAGCCCGCCGGCCGCGGCGCGTCGTAACCCATCCCGGTCAGGGCGTCGCACAGCAGATCGCGCTTGGCCTGATACAGGTTCACATCTACCGCGGCGTCCGGCACCTGGGCCACCACGCGTTGCCAGATGGCGGGAGCGTTGATGAAGCCCAGAATGCGGTTGGCGAAGGTGCAGGCGTTAGCCAGCGCGGCGGCTTCGGAAAGGCGCGGCGAAATGGCCAGGTAGCCGATGCGCTCGCCGGAAAGCGCCATAGCTTTCGACCAGCTCCACGCCAGCACCGCGCGTTCCACGATGGCCAGCGTCTCCGGAGCGGCGGCGCCATCGTAGATCAGCGGGCGGTACGGTTCGTCGCTGATGACGAGCACCGGCTCGCGGACGATGCGGTTGAGGTCCCGCAAACACTCCGCGGAATAGAGAGCGCCGGTGGGGTTATTGGGCGAGTTGAGAATGATGGCGCGGGTGCGCGGTGCGATCGCGCCGGCAATGCGCGGAATATCGGGCTGAAACGCGGCATCGGTTTCCACCGGAACCACACGGCCGCCGTGGTTCTCGATATAGAAGCGATACTCGGGGAAGTACGGATTCAGAACGATGACTTCGTCGCCGGGATCGAGAATCGATTTCAATACCGTGTTGATGGCGCCCGCGGCCCCGTTGGTCATGATTACGTTTTCGGCCGTGAACGGCAGGCCGGTGCGGGTGGCAAGGCCGCGCGCCAGGGTGGTGCGCACTTCGGGATAACCGGCGTTAGGCATGTAGCCATGGGCGTGAGGGACATTCTCGGCCACCACGCGGGCGAGGGCTGAGAGGACGGCGTCCGGCGGTTCCACTTCGGGATTGCCCAGGCTGAAATCGAATACGTTTTCCGCGCCGCGCTCCTTGCGGAGCTGAATGCCGATTTCAAACATGCGGCGGATCCAGGAGGCGTGTTCCAACTGTTCGGCGATAGCGCGGGAAACGCTCATGGGCGGCGGCGAAGCCAGATTGTAACATCTGTCCCGCCGTACACTTCCGCAACCAACTATAATCAGTGCTTCCATGACGGATACTGTCGACCGGCCCGCTACATCGCGCTTCCGCTGGGTGATCTGCGCGCTGTTGTTCTTCGCCACCGTGATCGCCTACGTGGATCGCGGGGTATTTGGATATTTGAAAGACTATTTGCAGCGGATCGTCGGGTGGGATTCGATTCAGTACGGATATATCTCAGCTTCGTTCAAGTTCGCTTACGGCATCGGAATCGTCGGAGCCGGCTGGTTTACAGACAGGCTGGGCACGCGCAAAGGGTTCTCCATAGCCATTGTGCTGTGGAGTATCGCGGCCATGTCGCCGGGCATCGCCAGCTCAGTCCTCACGTTCGGTCTCGCAATGTTCTTCCTGGGGCTGGGCGAGGCAGCCAACTTCCCGGCATGTATCAAGACGGTTGCCGAATGGTTTCCGCGGAGAGAGCGAGCGCTCGCGGTGGGGGTGTTCAACTCCGGCGCGAATATCGGCAACATGCTGGTGCCCGCTGTGGTGCCCATCCTGGTGGCCCTGGTCACGTGGCGCGGGGCTTTCGCCGTTTGCGGCGCTTGCGGACTCATCTGGCTGGCATTCTGGCTGGCTCTGTACCGCAGACCGGAACAACATCCGCGCGTATCGGCCAAGGAGCTGGCGTACATTCAGAGCGATCCGGCCGAGACGCAGGGACGTGTCCCCTGGCTCACACTGCTTCCCTGCAAGGAGACCTGGGCATTCGCAATCGGCAAGTTCATGACGGACCCGGTGTGGTGGTTCTACACCTTCTGGCTGCCCGGCTACTGGCAGGAAACTTACCACCTGGATCTGGCCGGCAACCGGCTTCCGGTGATGTTGTCTTTCGGAATCGCCATTATCGGAAGCGTTTATGGCGGATACTTATCGGGCGCGTTTCTCAAGCGCGGCAAGAGCTTGAATTACTCCCGCAAGGCGGCCTTGTTCTTCTGCGCACTGGGGATTCTGCCGATCATGTACGTTCCTTTCGCGCATAATCTCTGGTTGACGGTGGGCCTGGTCTGCCTGGCCATGGCGGCACACCAGGGTTGGTCCGCGAACATATTCACGATACCGTCCGACCTGTTCCCGAAAGCCGCGGTGGCTTCAGTGACCGGAATCGGGGGGGCGATGGGCGCCCTCGGCGGCGTTCTGTTCGATATCGCCGTCGGCCACATCGTCCAATGGACCCACAGCTACGTGCCGGTGTTCGCGGTCTGCGGGCTCACCTATTTTTCAGCGTTGCTGATCATGCACGCGATGACGCGGAAGTACACGCCGGCCAAATTGGAGTAATGAAGAAAACGTTAGGCATTCTGCTTGGCACGTTGTTGCTTTTCGGGCAGCAGCCGCCCACTCTTCCGCCGCCGAATCCAGACCGCGGCGGGACGGTTTTCAGCGTCACCTCGACGCTCGTTCAGGTGGATGCGGTAGTGACCGATGGAAAAGGGCACAACATCGCGGATCTCACGCCGGCGGACTTCGAGGTGCTGATCGACGGGAAAGCGCAGCCGTTGACGCACTTCTCGTATGTTCGCGTGGCTGCGGAGACGCAAGCAGCGGAGCCTCGGCCCGCCGTAAAGACCGGTCCGGCCCTGCCGCCGCCCTCGGCGCAACTCCGGCCGGAGGACGTGCGGCACACGCTGGTGCTGATGGTGGATGACCTGGGGCTCTCGTTTCCGAGCATGGCGTTTGTGCGGAGGTCGCTCAGTAAGTTCGTCGAGAACCAGATGCAGCCGGGCGATCTGGTGGCCGTGCTGCGGACGGGCGCCGGATCGGGAGCGCTACAGCAGTTCACCGCCGATAAAAGAGTTCTGCTGTCGATTATCGACGGCCTGCGGTGGAATCCCAACGGGCGGGCGGGAATCGATGTTTTCGATCAGGCCGGGAAGTATTCGGCGCTGGCCGAGCGCCTGGGCGGAGCTTCGTCGAGCGGGGGCATCTCGTCTCTGGACGTCCGCTACGAAATCCTCAACAAAACGATCTCCACGGTGGGAACTCTGGGAAGCCTCAGCTACATCGTGGACGCACTCCGCGAGATGCCGGGCCGCAAGTCGATCATATTGTTCTCCGATGGGATACAGCTATTCAATCCTGGAATCGGCCCCGCAATGCACCGGGGCGGAGCAGGGGCGACGCCGATCGAGAACGACGTCCAGGTTACCGAAGCCTTGCGGAAATTGATCGACCGCGCAAACCGTGCGGGCACGGTCATCTACACCATGCAAGCCACGGGCCTGCAGCCTCGCCAACTGGATGCGACGGATAGAGTAACGAGCCGTGCCCAAGCCGACCTGCTGACGCACGTGGGCGCCATTGGCGGAAGAGACTGGTACTTCAACATAATGCAGCAGGGGTTGGCCTATCTTGCCGACAAAACCGGTGGACTGGCATATGAAAACGGCAACGACCTGAACTGGGGGCTCGACCGGATGCTGGAGGATCAAAAAGGCTATTACCTGCTCGGGTTCCATCCGCCGGAAGGCCTTTTGCAGGAGAAACACCGGGCACTCAACTTCCACGGGATTTCGGTGAAAGTGAAGCGCGCGGGGTTGCACGTTCGATCGCGGTCGGGGTTCTTCGGACAGACCGACGAGGAGATGCAGCCTTCGCAACCGCGGACGCCGATCGAGCAGATACGCGCGGCGATGCTGTCGCCATTCAAATCGTCGGGCATCCGCCTCCGGTTGACGGCCCTGTACGCGGAGACCCCCAAGCGTCCGGTGGTTCGCAACCTGCTGCATATTGACGCGCGGGATCTGACCTGGCGGTCCAATCCCGATGGCTCCGCCACGGCGCAGCTCCAGTTGCTGGCAGTGGCAACAGGCGACGGTGACGTTCCTCTCCAGGCGGTGGCCCCGAGTTACGACCTGAAGGTTCTTCCCGCGAAAATGGAACAGACCCTCCGCGACGGCGTGGTCTATACTCTAGACGTCCCGGCCCCGAAGCGAGGCGGGTACCAGATCCGGGCGGCGGTGCGGGACCGGGCGTCGGCGAGAGTCGGCTCGGCAAGCCAGTTCGTCGAAGTCCCGGATCTAAACAAGGCACCGTTCGTGTTGGCCAGCATCATCTTAGACGACGGCATCGTCTCGGGTGGAAAGCCGGGGTTCCTGGGCGTCCCGGCCGCGTTTGGGATCACGCCCGCCCGGAGACAGTTCCGGCCGGGTGGCGAACTCGAGTACTTTTGTGCGGTTCAGAAAGGCCGCGACCCGCAATCCAGGAAGGATTTGGCAACCCGGATTCGGATCGTACACGAAGGTCAGGAGGTGTACTCGGCGGCCGCGCAGGTGGTGGATGTCGCGGGCAGCGGACCGGCCGTGTTCGGGGTGTTGAGACTGACGAATGCGATGCCGCCGGGCGAGTACTATCTGCAGGTGGTTGCGATGAGCCGCGGGGGCGGCAAGAACGCGGTCGAATATCAATGGACCGATTTCAAGGTAACGCAGTAGACGGGCGAAGCCGCCGGGCGGGCGACACCGATAACTTCATGCGCGGCCGCAACAGGCTCTCCCCTTCACCCCGTTCATCCCTTCCTTGGCGATGATCGGGACCATCGCCAAACCCGCAACCGGATCGGCCCACCACCAGCGGAAGACCGCATTCATGAGTAACCCGCCCAACAGAATCGCAGATAGGTAGGCACAAAAATCAGCTTGGCGGGAATCGGCGTGCATGGCTCCGCTAAAGAGCGCATCAGCGACTCGGCGCTTGGCCCGTGCGAGAAGCGGCATGACCACGATAGCGGCAGCGGCGACCACGATTCCGGCGATGCTTCGTTCCGGCGCTTGGTGGCGGATCAGGGCGAAACCGGACTCGTACAGGATGTACGTCGCTAGCGCCATGAAGCACCAGCCCACTATCTTCACCGTGGTCCGTTCGACCCGTTCACGCCGGTTCGGGTCCAGATCGTGGCCGAGCCGCCACAATAGCGCCGCGCCGGACACCAATTCGATTACGCTGTCCGCCCCGAAGCCCACGAGCGCCACGCTCCCGGCGATCAATCCGGCGACGATGGAGACCAGAGCTTCGACGCTGTTCCAAGCGACCGTCAGGTATTCGAGGCGTTGGCCCTGGCGCACCAGAGCCTGACGATTTTGCATTCGTTTCATTGTCGCCGATTCGGGTTACTGGAATGGCGGCTAACATGGAATGAACGTGAATGCTTTCCATCCGTGAAGAGAACGCCGACGATTACGCCGCTGTTCGGGATTTGAACCGGGCGGCGTTCGAAGGAGATGGCGAAGCACGGCTTGTTGACGACCTGCGGAATGAAGGAGCGGTGGTCCTGGCGTTGGTTGCCGTTGAAGATGATAGGATTGTGGGACACATAATGTTCAGCGGTCTTGCCATTGACACAGAAGCAGGCATTCTCCGGGCAGTATCGCTGGCACCCATGGCCGTGGCCCCACAATCGCAGCGCCGTGGAATAGGATCGGCTTTGGTGCAGCGTGGACTGGAGCTATGCCGGGAGCGTGGAAACTCGATTGTTGTGGTTCTTGGGCACCCAGAATATTATCCACGGTTCGGCTTCTCTCCTGAACTGGCCAAGGACCTTCACGGCCCTTACTCCGGTGAGGCTTGGATGGCTCTCGAATTGGTCCCAGCCGCCTTATACGCAGTGAAAGGCACCGTGCGATACGCAAAGGCTTTCGACGCTCTGGCCTGATGCGGATTCGACGCACAGCCACCACAACTTTGACGAGATCTATCGGATTATGAATCGCCGCGTGTTAACCTCGGTTTCGAGGGGCGCACGTATGACCAGGACCATTCGTTCACGATTTGACCACGAAGTTGGCGACACAATTGAAGGTTGCACCATTTTGGAAAAGCATACTATCGCTCCCCCAGACCCGGTTGAGCGAAGGCGTGGAATCTACGAATACCTCGTGGAAGGACCGCCGCCGGCGACAACATCGGGTTCGCCTCGAAAAGCAGCCCCGGAGCGTGGATCTTTTACGCGTTCGACGCCCGAAGAGAGGGCTGGTGTGGTCCGTCGCCTTCCACCACGATAATCTCCTAACTGCTTTGCCAGCGTCGTGCGATTACCGTCAACACTCGAACAGCTGGCGAGAACGCAACGTCGGCGATGAGATCTCACCGCCGTTCACTGGCAAGTGCTCCGGCTCACGCAGGCGCTGCTCGGGGGTTCGCGGCGTGCTGAATCTTCATCCGGCTGGCACAAGCCAAGTTGTGGGGAGTAATCTCGAACAAGCTGAACCCCGACTACTCGTGCGAGCACCAGCCCCTGTTCGGTACTGGTGAACGGAGTTGGTCGCTGCCGCCCCTGCAGACACTTCTGGCACAATTCAGAACGGGCCTGGTAGATAACGCAGGGATCGTTGCTGATACGAGGCCGTGCCAGAGCCACGTTCATGCGTTCATGCGGCTTCGGTACCAACCCGGCTCGGTTTTGACACCGGCAGTATCAGAGAGATCCGATGGTACAGGACTCGCGGGGCAACTGATCCCCGCACCCCCCGGATGAGATGCACGAAGCCGTAACGCTCCATGGTTTTCAGCGTCCGGGACAGGTTCGATTTCTTTCGCCCGGTTAGTTCCGCCAGTCGCGCAAGCGATTCGGGGGCGGATTCGGCGATGACCCCAAGCAGGGCACGGTTGCGGTCGGATAAGACCCTGGCGAAGCTCTCAGCCGAGGTGAACCACACTTTCGGCTCGTCGGCCGCCGGCCGGTACTCGCCTCGAGCGATCGCAACCGTCCGAGCTTTCATCTGCTCGTAACTGGCAATCCCCACGCGCAGCGTCCTCATTAGATGACTCCCTTCTCTTTCAAGAGTTTATCCACCTCGGTCCAAAAGTCCACCAGAAGCGTGGCCACGTCTTTGAACCGATAAGGTCGAACGGTCTCCATCCGGTGCTTGTGGTCAAGAGCGCCCCGGCTTTTGCCTCCAGGCCCGTGCGATTCCCGGACGGAATGAGCGTTGTCAAATCCAACCAGCCGGTGGCCACTCGGGCCGTGCAGGGTCAACGAGTAGTTCAGCCCATGCGGCCGCTCGGCGGAAGAAGCTACACGGCTGACTGAGAACCGAACCCAGTATTGGCCCTTCGCATCGACTATAAATACCTGGCCGTCAAGATCCAGCAGCACGTCTGTGCCAGGACCCCGATCTTGCCCTTTCATCGATATAAGGTTATCATCCATTGATAACCATTGCAACCGACAGCATCGGCGCCGCTGGCCACAAATCCAGGATTCCCGAGATAATTAACGCCCCCGCTGTTCATGAGAGAGCACCCCGCCGTCCCCTCGGATGTTACTATCGCTTTGACGTGACCATCCGGCCCGCCAGCGACCGTTCCTTGCTCGTCTCGTTCGGCGATGAGATCTCGCCCGCCGTTCACCGGCAAGTGGTGCGGCTCACGCAGGCGTTGCTCGGGGTTCGCGGCGTGCTGAACCTTCATCCGGCGTTCGCTTCCGTGTCGATCGATTTCGATCCAAGGCGGCTCGATCACTCCGCCATGGAGACGCTGGTGCGGGAGCGGTTCGAAGCAGCCGGCGAGATAGACCGCGGCGCGGCACGCCTGGTGGAGTTGCCCGTCCGTTACGGCGGCGAATACGGCCCCGATCTCGAGGACGTGGCGCGGCATCACGGCATGGCGCCGGAACGCGTCATCGAGTTGCACGCCGGCGCGGAATATGAGGTTTGGTTCGTGGGCTTCGCCACGTGTTTTCCGTATCTCGGCGGGCTTCCGCCCCAGCTTGCTACGCCGCGTCTCGATGCGCCCCGGAAAAGCGTCCCGGCAGGCAGCGTAGCCATCGGGGGAAGCCACGCGGGCGTGTACCCGCTCGCTTCGCCCGGAGGATGGCGGATCATCGGGCGCACTCCGCTCCGCTTGTTCGATCCCGAAGCCGTGCCTCCGCCGCTATTGCATATGGGCGACCGGGTGCGCTTCCGTCCGGTGGAGACGCTCCCTTGAATCGCATCCACGTGCTGGCGCCGGGACCGGAAACCACAGTGCAGGATCTCGGCCGTTTCGGCTGGGCGCACTGCGGCGTTTCCGCTTCCGGCGCGGCCGATCCGCTGGCGCTGCGCGCGGGCAATCTGCTGGTGGGCAACGCGGAGAACGCACCGGCGCTGGAGATGACGCTGGTGGGCGGGGCTTTCGAGTTCGATGGGACCGCGGTAATCGCGCTGACCGGCTCGGATTTCGGCGCCGGCCTGCCGTTATGGACGCCCATCGAAATCGCGGCCGGAACAGTGGTGCGCTCGGCCGCGACCCGCTCTGGCGCGCGTTGCTACTTGTGCGTGCGCGGGGGAATCGCCGTTGCCAAGCCGATGGGCAGCGCCTCGGTGCACGTAACCACCGGAGTGGGCGGCAGGCCCTTGCGCAAAGGAGACGTCATCCCGATCGGCGAAGACGCCGTGCGGCGGCCGCGTCCGGCGGCCCGCGGGTTCGAGCTGGCAGAGGACCGCGGCACCTTGCGGGCCACCCCGGGACCGCAGGCGGAGTGGTTCGCGGGCGAACTTCACGCCGCCGAATATGCGGTGGCCGAGGAGTCGAACCGCATCGGGCTGCGGCTGCGCGGTCCCGCCATCCCCAGCCCGGCCGGCCATATGCTCACCGAAGGAGTCGCGCTGGGTGCCGTGCAAGTGCCGCCGGACGGTCAGCCGATCATCCTCTTTGTGGAGCACCAGACTACCGGAGGGTACCCCAAACCGGCCAATGTGATTTCCGCCGATTTCTGCCGTCTGGGCCAGTTGCGCCCGCGCGACCGGGTGCGTTTTGAATCGGTTACCATCGAACAGGCGCTCCGGCTGCTGCAAAAGCAGGAAGAGTGGCTCTATTCGCTATGACGATCGACCTGAACTGCGACATGGGCGAGCTCGAAGACAGCGCGCATGAGGCCGCCCTGATGGCATACATCACGTCCGCCAATATCGCGTGCGGCGGGCATGCGGGCGATGAAAGCACCATGGAGCGCACGGTGCGGCTGGCGCTGGAGCGCGGCGTGAAAATCGGCGCCCACCCCGGCTATCCCGACCGGGCGAATTTCGGCCGCGTGGCCATGCCGATGAGCAGCACCGAGATTACTGAGACGGTTCGCCGGCAGATCGAGCGGTTGGATGCCATCGTGCGCCGGCTGGGCGGCGAGATCGTGCACGTCAAGCCGCACGGCGCGCTCTATAACGTGGCGGTGCGCGATTCCGCCGTGGCGCGCGCCATCGGGGAAGGTGTGAGCGCGTGGAATCCGCGCGTGAAAGTGTTCGGCTTGGCCGGTTCCCCCATGCTCGAAGTTTGGCGGCGAATGGGGCTGGCGGCAGCCGGGGAAGCCTTCGCCGACCGGCGCTATGAGCCGGATGGATCGCTGCGTTCGCGTCAATTCGCCGATGCGCTGATTACGGATCCGGCCGCCGCCGCCGCGCAAGCTGTCCGGTTGGCCGGGCAGGACGGGGTCGAGACCATTTGCGTTCATGGCGATACGCCGGGAGCGGTGGCCATATTAAAGGCTGCCAGCCAGGCGCTACAATCCCTCTAATGAGACTCTTTGTGCTGTTCGCGGCGGCGATGCCACTCGCCGCGCAGTGCGCGTTCACTTTCGTGCCATCGACCAGTACCGGAGTCAGCGTGCCCGCGGCGGGCGGCAGCGGCACTATCGCCGTGACCACGAATCCGCCCACATGCGCGTGGGAATACGGCGCGAACGATTCCTGGATCACGGTGGGCATCTCCGGCCAGGGCACCCTCGTAGCCGGCAATCAGAGCATTCAGTACACCGTTGCCGCCAATCTTAGCCCCGTCTCGCGCCAATCGGCGATCGTCATTACGGACGGCGTCAACTACTATTCCATTCCCGTGACCCAGCAGGCGACGTCCTGTACACTGACACTCCCCACCACGACGGCCGACACAGTGGTGGGCGGAGGCTACGGCACCTTTCAGGTTCAAACCGCCTGTTATTGGAACGTGTACGGCATCAGCCAGACTTGGATCACGGTTCCAACTACCACCAGCGGAACCGGAAGCGGCAGCGTGAACTATAGCCTCACCGCCAATCCCTGCGTGGCTTCCCGTAGCGGCACGATTATCGTCCAGATGGGATCTCTGACGCCCACTTCGGCGGTGTTGTTGCCGACTTCCTCGTTCGTGGTGACCGAGGACGGCTCGAATAGCAACCTGGCGATCTCTCCCACCAGCGCGGCCCTCCCTGCCGCCGGCGGCACCGGCACGATACAGGTGACCACCGGAAATAGCTGCTCATGGGGCGGCGTTTACAGCACCGCAAGCTGGATCACCCTCAGTAGTCAGGGAGCCGGCAACGGCAGCGGGGTCCTGGGATATACGGTGGTGGCCAACACCAGCACCGCGCGGACCGGCACCATTGCAATCGGCCCGCAGACTTTCACCATCACTCAGGCGGCGGCCCCGCCCCCGTCGCCTCAGGTGAATGCCGTGCTAAATGCGGCGAGTTATGCAACAAGTGTAACCGCGGTTGCGCCGGGTGAGATCGTGGCATTATTCGGCGCCAACATGGGACCTGCGACCGGCGTGGGGTTGCAGCTCAACCCGGATGGCAAATCCGTTTCCACCACGCTGGGAGGCACCCAGGTGCTGTTTGACGGTGTGGCCGCGCCCTTGACCTTCGCGCGCGCGGATCAGGTGAACGCCGTGGTGCCGTTCGGGGTATCGGGAAGCACCAAGATCCAGGTTGCCTATCAAACCGCGACCTCGACCGCGGTAACCATGTCCGTGCAGGCAGCCGCGCCCGGAATATTCACGCTGGATGGCGATGGCATCGGGAACGGCGCCATCCTGAACCAGGATTATTCCATTAACGGAAAGTCGGCACCCGCCGCGATCGGTTCCATTGTGCAGATCTTCTGCACCGGCGGGGGCGCAACGAATCCCGCGACGGCCGACGGTGCGATCACTACCGCGGCGAACACCTTGGTGCAGCAGCCCGTAACAGTCACCATCGGGGGGCTGAACGCCACGGTGAAGTATGCCGGCGGAGCTCCGGGGGCGATAGCGGGCGCGGTGCAGATCAACGCCGTGGTTCCCGCCGGGGTCACTCCAGGCAGCAGTGTGCCGGTGGTGGTGCAGATCGGTAACTGGCAGAGTCAGCCCAATGTCACCGTGTCAGTGACAACAGCAGCGCCCTAAAGGGATCGCACCGCACGCCATCCTCCTGGCATTTGAATTGCTGCCCCTTGCGCCACAGGTGTACGGCTCTACACCGGTTTTTCAAGAAAAAGTACAGCAACGGCAGTATGTTCCCGCAACTACCGTCTCGCTACTATTCCTGTGAGGGGTTTCGATAGTGAAAAAACATTCATTGTGCGGACACAGGATCCGCGCCGGGGCCGCCGCGATTGCTGCCGTCCTGGTGCTCGGCATTGGATGTTCGAAGTCGCGGGTTCGCGCCAGCAGTGGCGAGACATCCACGGCCGCGCTTCCCACAGTCGGAGTGGCGGAGGTAACCGTGAGGCCGATCAGCCGGGACTTGACAGTCTCCTCCGAGCTAGTGCCGTTTCAGGAAATCGACGTTTATGCGAAGGAATCCGGTTATGTCAAAGACCTGATGGTGGATTACGGTTCGAGGGTGCAGAAAGGGCAGTTAATGGCCGTGCTGGAAATCCCCGAGCTGGAATCGCGGGTGGTGCAAGACGCCGCCGCTATTCAGCGGGCGAGCGACCAGGTGAAGCACGCCGGGCACGAGCTAAACCGCGTCAAGGCCCAGCAAAATGTAACCCACCTGCAATACACGCGGCTCAAGAACGTGGCGGATTCGCGTCCCGGCCTGGTTGCCCAGCAGGAAGTGGACGACTGGGAAGGCAAGGATCTGGCGATGCAGGCCCAGGTGGAAGGCGCGGAATCTACTTTTTTGGCGGCCCAAAGCCAACTCGATGTAGCCAAGGCGCAAGAGCAGCAGGACAAAGTGTTGTTCGATTACTCGAGAATCACCGCGCCGTTTGCCGGAGTGGTCACGCAAAGGTACGCCAATCTCGGAACGTTGATGCAAGCCGGAACGAGCTCGAGCACGCAGGCGATGCCGCTGGTAAAGCTCTCGCAGGATGACCTCTTCCGCCTGGTAATTCCGGTTCCAGAATCCTACGTGAGATACATCCGAATCGGAGACACCGTCAGCGTCAGCGTTCCATCGCTGGGTAAGGTATTCCCCGGCAAAGTCACGCGGTTTTCCGTGGACGTTACCCAAGATACCCGGACCATGCATACCGAAGTAGATGTGCTGAATCCCGCCCATATTCTGATGCCGGGGCTTTACGCCGAGGCGACTCTCAGTCTGGAGCATAAGAACAACGCCCTTGTAGTTCCACTTCAGGCAGTAAGCCAGAACGGCAATGAGGCGAACGTTTTTATCGTGGACATGAACAACCGGCTGCAAGACCGAAGAGTCGCACTCGGTCTACAAACCGCCAATGTTGCGGAGGTGTTGAGCGGCCTGAACGAGGGGGACCGCGTGGTGGTCAGCGATCGCAGCGGTCTGAAGCCCGGCACTGAGGTGCGGCCGCAGACCGTCGAGGTCATGCAGTATCAAGCCGAGAACGAGAAATAAGGCACGCGTTGCGCGTGCACTGGAGAGTCTCGGGAGCCGTTGTTCATGTCGCGTTTTTCGATTCAGAATCCCTATTTCATTATTGTGATCTGCCTGGCACTGGCGGTCATAGGAGTGACCAGCCTGACGCGCATGCCCGTGGACCTCTTTCCAACCATCAACCTGCCCGAGGTGGTAGTGGCGACGTTCTACTCGGGAATGCCGCCCGAGGACATCGAGACCGATATTACAGATCCTCTGGAGCGGTTCTTTACCCTTGCCAGCGGAATCGATCACATGGAGTCCCGTTCCTTGCTGGGTGTCAGTATCATCAAAGTCTTTTTTCAGCCCGGCACGGATGCCGATGCGGACGTAACGGAGCTCTCGAACCTCGCCTTGGCGGATCTGAAGCGATTGCCGCCTGGAACACTCCCTCCGGTAGTGCTGAAATTCGACGCCTCCAGCCTGCCTGTCTGTCTGGTGACATTGAAAGGCGAGGGCTTGAATGAGACGCAAATCCACGATATCGGCCAGTTCACCATTCGCAACCAGATCGCGGTGGTGAAGGGCGCCGAGATTCCCCCGCCCTTCGGCGGCAAATACCGCCAAGTAATGGTCTATGTAGATCCGTACAAGCTCTTCTCCCGGCAGTTGAGTGTTATGGATGTGGTGCATGCGGTCAACACTGCGAACCTGATTCTTCCCGCCGGCGACGTCAAAATGGGGCACTTCGATTACTATGTTTACTCCAATAGCCTGGTAAAGCGGGTTGAGGAGTTAGACAGCATTCCCATAAAGACGGAGGGGACCCGATGGGTCCAGGTGTCCGATGTAGGTGAGGCGAAGGACGCCAGCCAGATTCAGTACAACATTGTCCGGGTGGATGGCCAGCGGTCGGTATATCTACCCATCATGAAGCAGGGCGGCGATACCAATACCATCCAGGTAGTGAACGGTATTCGAGAGATGCTCGGCAAGTTATTCGACGTACCGAAGCAACTGGTAACGAGCGTGGTGTTCGATCAGTCCGCATTTGTCAAAGAAGCGATCGATACTCTGCTGCACGAAGGAGTCATTGGGCTGGTGCTGACCAGTTTGATGATCCTCATCTTTCTAGGCAGCTTCCGCGCCACGATGGCGGTGTTTCTTTCCATTCCTCTTTCGGCTTTGGCTACGTTCGTGGTGCTGAATTTACTCGGCAGCACGGTGAACACGATGATCCTGGGCGGGCTGGCGCTGGCGTTCTCCCGAATCATCGACAACTCCGTGATTTCGCTGGAGAACATTTATCGTCATTTGGAATCGGGCGAAACTCCGCGGGCGGCGGCCGAGAAGGGAGGGGCGGAAGTCAGCCTGGCGGTGCTGGCCGCGACACTGACCACGGTGGTGGTGTTCTTCCCGGTGACTTTTCTCTACGGCGTGAGTAAGTTTCTGTTTTCGGCGCTGGCATTGGCCGTGGCCATCTCGTTGTTTGCCTCTTATTTTGTCGCCATGACCGTGATCCCGCTGTTTTGCTCCAGGTATCTCACCACGGCACACCATGAAGACGGCCAGGAAGAGCATGGGAGGCGGGGGTTCAATGGATGGTTCAACCGGGGTTTCACCCACCTGCTCGATTTCTACGAGAGGCTGGTTCGCACCGCGCTCCGCCGGCCGGGACTTACGGTGAGTGCGCTCTCGCTGGCCTTCGCCGCCAGTCTGGCGATCTATCCTTTCTTGGGCGTAGCCTTCTTTCCGCAGACCGACGCCGGGCAGTTCACCATCACCCTCAAAGTGCCTACCGGCACTCGAATCGAACTCACCGACCGCTACGTAGCCCAGGTGGAAGATCTGATCCGCCGCACGGTAACGCCACACGACTTTCACATGATCGTGTCGAACCTGGGCATTGTGCCGGATTTTTCGGCTCTCTACACGAATAACTCCGGCCCGTACACGGCGACGATACAAGTTGAGTTACAGAAAGACCACAAGACGAGCAGCTTCGCGTATATGGCGCAGTTGCGGCGCCAGATCGATCGCGAGTATCCCAGCCTGCGCACGTTCTTCACGAGCGGCTCGATGGTGGACGCGATTCTGAACATGGGCATGCCGGCGCCGATCGACGTGCAAGTCGCCTCCAGCAATCTGAACGAGAGTTACCATGCGGCGGAGAATCTGGCCGCACAGGTCCGAAGCATGCCGGGTGTCGGCGCGGTCTATATCCCGCAGGACATGAACTATCCGGCGGTACGCATGCTCGTGGACAGGGTTCACGCTTCGGAGCTGGGTCTGTCACAGAAGGACATTGTAGACAACGTTATCACGGCCCTGAACTCTAACACGATGATCGCACCGAATTATTGGGTGGATCACCAGACAGGGAACGACTACTTCCTTACTGTGCAGTATTACGAGCACGGCCCCGGCGCGATTCACAACTTTGTGGACTTTCGGAACATTCCCCTGCGGGCGGCCGGTGTCACACGGCCGACGACTTTGGACACGGTCATGAAGCTGGAGAACACGGAAACGGCCACACAAATCAGCCATTATCAAATCCAGCGAGTGACTGACGTCTATGTCACACCGTCCGGCGAGGACCTGGGCAAGGTGTCATCGGAGATTAACCGCCTGATCGCGAATTTGAAATTTCCGGCAAACATGCGCATCACGCTCCGCGGCATGGTGCAGGGCATGAACGCGTCGTTTGCGAGTTTCGCCGAAGGCTTATCACTTTCGGTAGTGCTTTTGTACCTGATTCTGGTGGCGCAGTTCCGGTCGTTTAAAGATCCGTTTCTGATCATGCTGGCAATACCCATGGGTTTCATCGGGGTGCTGATTGCGCTTCCATTGACGCATACCACGCTGAACGTCATGTCGCTCATGGGAGTGCTGATGCTGGTCGGCATTTCCGCCTCCAACAGTATTCTGATCGTGGAGTTCGCGCACCGGCTGGAGCAGCAGCACATGTCCGTGGAAGACGCGGTGATCACGTCCTGCCGGGTTCGGCTGCGCCCGATTCTGATGACTTCCCTTGCCACGATTATCGGCATGGTGCCCATGGCGCTTAAGTTAGGCACGGGCAGCGAGCAGTACGCTCCGCTGGCGCGGGCCATCATGGGCGGCCTGGCGGCATCCGTAACCCTAACGGTGTTCATCGTTCCCGCGGCTTACTTATTGGTGTACCGCGGAGGCAGCGCGGCGAGGACCTAACCGAAGATGCCTGGTTTTTCAATCCGTAATCCGTACTTCATCATCGTTATTTGTCTCATGCTGCTGGTGATCGGCGTGACCAGTCTGGCGCGCATGCCGGTGGATCTGTTCCCGCCCATCAATCTGCCGGAAGTGGTGGTGGCAACCTTCTACTCCGGGATGCCGCCGGGAGACATCGAGACAGACATCACCGATCCACTGGAGCGGTTCTTTACGCTGGCCAGCGGGATCGACCACATGGAATCGCGGTCGCTGCTCGGCGTAAGCATTATCAACGTGTTTTTTCAGTTGGGGACCAGCGCCGACGCGGATGTCACGGAACTTTCCAACCTGGCCCTGGCGGACCTCAAACGTCTTCCGCCCGGCACACTGCCTCCGGTGGTTCTGAAGTTCGACGCTTCGAGCCTTCCGGTCTGCCTGTTGACAGTGAAGGGCGAGGGTTTGAACGAAACCCAACTGCACGACATTGCGCAGTTCCAGATACGCAATCAAATCGCCGTGGTGAAAGGCGCGGAGATCCCACCTCCGTTCGGCGGGAAGTACCGCCAGGCGATGGTTTACGTCGATCCCTATAAGTTGTTCTCTCGAGAGTTAAGCGTGATGGACGTGGTCCACGCCGTAAACGAGAGCAATCTGATTCTTCCCGCCGGCGACGTCAAGATCGGACCGAATGACTACTATGTCTATTCCAACAGTCTGGTCAAGCGGGTCGACGATTTAAACGCGGTCCCCCTGAAGACCAGGGATCAGCGCTGGGTCTCGGTCGCGGATGTGGGCGAGGCGAAGGACGCCAGCCAGATTCAATACAACATCGTGCGCGTGGACGGCCAGCGCTCCGTCTATGTCCCCATCATGAAGCAAGGGGGCGACACCAACACCATCGATGTGGTGAATGGGATACGCGATCTGATTACGCATCTGTTCGACATACCGAAACAACTGAAGGCCGCGGTGGTATTCGATCAGTCGGTCTTTGTGAAGGAAGCGTTGAAGACGGTACTGCACGAGGGAGTCATGGGCCTGGTGTTGACGAGCCTGATGATTCTTATATTTCTCGGCAGCATGCGGGCCACCGCAGCCGTTCTGCTTTCGATTCCGTTGTCGGCGCTGGCCACTTTCGTGGTGCTTTCGATGCTCGGCAGCACCGTGAACACAATGATTCTAGGGGGCCTGGCGCTGGCGTTTTCGCGAGTGATCGATAACTCCGTCATTTCGTTGGAGAACATCTACCGCCATCTGGAAATGGGATCGGCGCCGGCCGTGGCCGCCGAACAAGGCGGCGCGGAAGTCAACCTCGCCATATTGGCGGCGACGCTGGTCGATGTGGTGGACTTCTTCCCGGTAACGTTCCTCTATGGCGTGAGCAAGTTCCTCTTTTCGGCGCTGGCGTTGGCGTTTGTTCTTTCCCTTTTGGCGTCATTTGTGGTCGCCATGACGGTGATCCCGCTGTTCTGTTCACGCTTTCTGAAGGGCGTGCCGCAGGATGGCGAAGAGCAACACGATTTCGAGGCTGAAGTGCGGCAGGAGGTAGCGGACAATGGATACTCTCCTGAAGCGGCCGTTTTCGGCTGGGGCGCGCGCTTCAATGCGTGGTTCAACCGCGGATTTGCGCACGTGTTGGATTACTATGAGCGATCGGTTCGCCGCGCGCTGCGAAGGCCTGGCCTCACCGTCGCCCTGTTGTCCGGCCTGTTCCTCGCCAGCCTGGCAATCTATCCGCTGCTGGGAGTGGCCTTCTTCCCACGGACCGACGCGGGACAATTCACCATCAATGTGAAGGCGCCCACCGGCACGCGGATCGAGGTTACCGAGCAGTATGTCGCCAGGATCGAAGACCTGATTCGACGAACCGTGACGCCGTCGGACATGAAGATGATCGTTTCGAACATCGGCGTGGTGGACGATTTTTCATCGCTCTACACCACCAACGCAGGCGAGTACATGGCGACAATACAGACTGCGCTCGAACCGGACCATCGCATCGGCAGCCAGGAATACATGGACCGCATGCGGGACCAAATGGCCAGGAACTTCCCGGACGTGCGGACTTTCTTCAGCAGCGGGTCGATGGTGGATGCCGTTTTGAACATGGGCATGCCGGCTCCGATCGACGTGCAGGTTTCGTCGAGCGACCTGGACGAAAGCTACCAGGCGGCGCAGAATCTGGCAAGGCGGATCCGATCGCTTCCGGGCGTCGGCGAGGTATACATTCCGCAGGATATGAACTATCCGGCCGTACGCATGGACGTCGATCGCGTGCATGCATCGGAGCTGGGGTTAACCCAGAAGGAGATCGTGGACAACGTCATAACCGCCTTGAACTCGAACACCATGATCGCCCCCAATTACTGGGTGGACCATAAAACCGGGAACGACTACTTTCTCACAGTGCAATATTACGAACATGGAAAGCCCGCGATTCATAATTTGATCGATCTCACGAACATCCCTTTGCGCGCGCCAAAACTGGACCGCCCGACCACGCTTGACTCGGTTGTAAAACTGGAGAATACTCAAACGGCGACCGAAATCAGCCACTACCAGATTCAGAGAGTCACTGACGTGTATGTGACGCCTTCAAGCGAGGACCTGGGGAAAGTCTCGTCCCAAATCAACCATCTGGTTGACAGCCTGCAGTTACCTCCCAACCTGCGCGTCACGCTGCGCGGCATGGTCCAGGGAATGAACGAATCCTTCAAGAGCTTCGGCCTGGGGTTTACGATCTCTTTCATTCTTCTTTTTCTCATCCTGGTAGCCCAGTTCCGGTCGTTCGTGGATCCGTTCCTGATCATGCTGGCCATTCCAATGGGTTTCATCGGGGTGCTGGTGATTCTGCCGCTGACTCACACCACCATGAACGTCATGTCATTGATGGGAGTCCTCATGTTGGTGGGGATCGCCGATTCCAACAGCATTCTGATTGTGGACTTCGCTCATCGGCTTGAAGGGCAAGGCCTGTCAGTCTCCGATGCCGCGATTACCGCGTGCCGGGTGCGTCTCCGGCCCATTCTGATGACTTCGCTCGCCACGATTATCGGCATGACTCCCATGGCGCTCAAGCTGGGAACCGGAGCGGAACAATACACTCCCATGGCGCGCGCGATTATCGGGGGACTAACTTCATCGGTTCTGCTTACTATCTTCATCGTGCCGGCGGCCTACGTGTTGGTATATGGCCGAAGGCGGCAGCGCGCTATTGCGCAGCCATAACCCGGAGGTGTTATGCGTCGAAGTTCGTTATCGTTTCTGGTGACACTCGCGGCAGCCGCGAGTGGATTCGCTCAGCCCCCCGGCAGCGTCAAAATGACGTTGCAGGAGGCCGAAGCGCTGGCATTGAAGGACCATCCCGAGGTTCTGGCCGCGCAGAATGCAGCCTCGGCCATGGGTCGCCAGGTGGTGGAGGCCCGGTCGCCGTATTATCCAACCTTAGCCTGGGACTTCACCGGTTCCGGCGCCAACCAGGGAGCCCGGATCGGCGCCGGGTTCCTGACGGATTCACGTCTCTTCAACCGTTACGGCGAAGGGCTCACCGTCAATCAACTGATCACCGATTCCGGCCGCACTCCGAACCTGGTTGCGAGCGCCAATTTGCACGCCACGGCGGCTCAAAACGCCTATCAGGCGACGCGCTACGACGTCCTCCTGGCCGTCAATCGGGCATACTACAACGTTCTGCGTTCGCAGGCCTTGATCAAGGTGGCGCAAGAGACTGTATCCGCGCGCCAGTTGCTGGCGGACCAGGTAACCGCGCTGGCAAACAACAAGCTGCGTTCCGAACTCGATGTGACGTTCGCCGAGGTCACCGTTTCGCAGGCCAAATTGCTGCTGATCCAGGCTCAGGACCAGGAGCAGGAAGCCTCCGCGGAACTGACCAGAGCGATTGGCTCACAGCAAAATTCGGCTTATACGCTGGCGGAACAGCCGCTTCCGCCCAGTCCGCCGCTGGAACCGGAGCCGCTGGTTATTCAGGCGTTCGGCGCGCGGCCGGAGCTGGCCGGCCTCCGCAATGAACTGGAAGCGGCTAACCGGTTTGAGCGCGCCGAACGGGACCTCAAGTTCCCGACCGTGAGCCTGGTAGGGGTGGGCGGCGACATTCCTTACATCAATCAACTCACGCTGCCGCGGGTCATTCCCAGCGTATATGGAGGGGCCGCGGTGGACGTTCACATCCCCGTCTTCAACGGACATCTTTTCACCGCTCGCCGCGAGGAAGCGCACTACCGGGCCGTGGAAGCCGATCAGCGCCTGCGCAACGAGGCAGACGCCGTCGCGCGCGATGTGCGCACGGCCTGGGCCGCGGCCAGTACGGCGTATCAGCGGCTGGACGTCGCCGCGCAACTGCTCCGGCAGGCTACATTATCGATGAGCCTGGCACAGGGCCGCTACGATCTCGGGCTTTCGTCGATCGTCGAGCTGACGCAAGCAGAATTGAACCAGACTCAGGCCGAAATCGAAAGTCTGACCGCCAAGTACGATTATCAGATTCAATACGCATCCCTTCAATACACGCTGGGGGCGCTACGGTAACCGGCATGCGCGATCGTGAACCGTTATTGTTTACTGAAGTACAAGCCTTCCGGCAATGGCACGCCCGCCTCGTTTTGGCCTTTCCTCCGCTGGCGCTGCTGTTCCTCTCATGCCGGCAGATTCTATGGAACAAACCTTGGGGCACGCCGCCAATTTCCAACGGAGGGTTGATTTTTTTAACCGTGCTGCTGATTGGCGTCTATCTGCGGCTAGTCACCGTGAAACTGGTTACCGAACTGAGGCCTCATGAAATTTCGGTCGGCCTGCGGGGTTTATGGAAACGCCGGCGAATCCGGTTGGATGAAATCCGTTCGACGGCGGTGGTCACTTATCATCCGATCGCCGATTTTGGCGGCTATGGCATACGCTCGGGCCGGCGTGGGCTGGCATATATCGCCCGTGGAAACAAAGCGGTGGAGCTGGCGTTAACCGATGGCAAGAGAATCTTCATCGGCTCCGGGATCGCGGACGAGTTATCCCGGAGAATTATGGCATTGCGCAAACAGGTCAAGGTATGAACCGGGTTCCGAAAGGCTCAAATTCCGTTTCTTCTTCGCATCGTCTTAGCCGCCGGGCAAAGTGGGATTTGGCGGTGGCAATCTGGGGCCTGGCCTATGTGACGCTGGTGTTGACGCTAAACCTGAGCAGTCCGCTGCTCTCAGTGGTATTTGTCGCGGTTGCGGGATACGAACTCTTCGCCGGCCGCGTGCGCTAGCCCTCTACGGTTGCGTCGCAGTCTGGTCCGGCGCCTTGGTACGCCGCGCCGCTCGCAGCCGGGCAAGGGCTTTCGCCAGGTCCTTTTCCAGTTTTTGGTTGCGCTCCACCTGGGTGGCCAGTTCGGCTTCGAGTTTCTTTACCTGGGCGGTCAGCGCGGCGGTGTCATTCGGTGAACCGGCGGCCGGATTCTGGCCCAGGAAGGTGGTCGCCTCCCGGATCTTCTTCCCGTCCGGCTGCTGGAGATCGAGAGTCACATCCACCCGTTCACTTTGCCGGGCATAGCTGAACACGCCCGAAAGCAGATGGTCCGCATCCAGCATGACGCCGCGCGGAATGGCGCTGCCATCCAGAATCTCCAATAGGCCGCTGGAGGCGTTGCGCACTTTGGACGCGTGCGGATTCCAACGGATCTGCATTTGGCCCTGGATCTCGACGGCGTTCAGCCCGAGAGCGCCCGGCCCTATGGCGGGCGACGCATGAATCAGCGAAATCGCCGGAAACAGCCAAAGATCGCGGGTCTGAAAGGCAATGCAGCCAATCGCGAGGCCGATCGCAACCGCCAGCAGCCGCTTGAACTTGCGCCACGAGTTCTCGCCGTTTGTCAGCAGGAACTTGGGAACCGGCGTTCCATCGCCACCCGAGTCAACGGTGGCTTCCGCGGCAGCGATTTCAGCCGTTTCGTCCCCTTGCGGTTGCACCGTTCGAGCCGGACCCTTCAGCGGAGGGCTGGCGGCCGGAGGGCGCATGGGCAGAGGCTCGAGCGCGAATTCCCGGTAGCTCGAAGCCGCGCGGAGTGTTCCATCCGGTTCCCGGAAGAAGAATCCCGCCCGCGTCGGAAGAAACGTGTGCGGCTTCAACAGCAACGCTACTTGCCAAGGCTCCGGAAAGTACCGGTTGTAGATCTCCAGATCGGTGTCGGAGAGGAAGATCTCGCTCCGCGTGTGCGAGTGGTACCAGCCTACCGGCTGACAGCCGCGCCGGCGGCATTCGGGCGAACCAAGCAGATCGCTGAGCTGCGCTTCGTCCCGCGGCGACAACGTGAAAGAAGGACCCAGCGCATGTTCACATTCGAGAGCCAGAAATCCGGTGATCGTTACCTTCGTGCCGCCATAGCCCCCTAACAGAATGCCCCCTATTTCAGCGCCCCCGCGCGGCAGCGAAAAGAAGGCGTCCACTACGGTCAGGCGGATATCGTCGAGCACGCGGGGGGAGTACTCGATAGTGAAGGGGCACTCCGGCACGGGCCAACTGACGATCTCCAATGTGTGAATTTCCATCCGCTAAATCGATTGTAGGTCATTCAAACGGAGCCCATGGGCTCGCCGCCGCCCTGCGCGGCGGTCTGGGGCCGTGCCGGCCTCGATAGCCCGCTTTAGTCAGGGGGCGCCGTCCACGCCGACGATATAATAGAGTCGTGGCAAAAGCCAAAGAGCTAGAAGCGCGCCTGGACCGCACCGAGCAGCAACTCCGGCTCTTCCAGAAGATCAGCCGCTTCATGGTTCGCGATTTGAGCCTTCCCGAAGTGCTGCAAGGCGTAGTCTCGCTGATTGTGGAGTTTACGCAGTGCGATTCCTGCCTGATTTATCTTCAGGATGGCGACGAGTTGGTACTCTGCGCATCGAATACGCCCCATCCCTCCAGCATCGGTAAAGTCCGCATGCGCCGTCACGAAGGCTTAACCGGCTGGGTGGCGGCGGAACGGCGGCTGCTGGCGATTTCCCGCGAAGCTTACAAGGATCCCCGCTTCAAAACCTTCGGCGAATTGCCGGAGGACACGTTCGAGGCCTTTCTTTCCGCGCCCGTGATTGCCCGCAATCGGGTGGTCGGCGTCATCAACGTGCAGCATCGCCTGCCGCACCAGCACACCGGCAGTGAAATGGAGGTGCTGACCACCGTCGGCGAGCAGGTCGGCTGTGTCCTGGTGCTGGCGCGTATGTCCCCCGCCGCTCTGGAGGCGGCAAATCACGTGGAATTGGCGCTTTCCGCCGGGCCGGTTCCGCTGAAACAATAAGGCCGTGAAATCGTTCCTATTTTCGGTGCAGGCTGTGGCCGCGCTCGGAACCCTGTTGGTTCCCCTGCGGGCGCAGAAATGGGACCTGAAGTATTTCTACGACAAGGACAAATCCTCTCTGACGTTCGTGGATATTCAGTTCCCCACAGACAAACGCGGCGTGGCCGTGGGCGAGATCTCGGACGGCAAACGCGATGACCCGGTCTCGTTCGTGACCGCCGACGGGGGCGAGACATGGGAGCGCATCCCGCTCAAAGAGACGCCTCTCTCTCTGTTTTTTCTCAATGAAACGGCCGGCTGGATGGTCACGAACAAGGGTCTCTGGCGGACCAGCGAAGCAGGCAAGAGCTGGACGAAGCTTCCCAAGGTTCCGGCGGACATCCTCCGCGTCTACTTCCAGGATGAAAACAACGGCTGGGCTGTGGGCGCTAGAAAGTCCATCCTCGAGACACACGATGGCGCCCGCACCTGGAAACCCCTGGCAGCGGCAGCCGAACCCCCCGGCAATCGAGATTACAGCGCCTACACCTGGATCGCGTTTGCCAACCCGCGGTTTGGCCTGATTACCGGCTGGAACATCCCACCCCGGCGGTGGGGTAACGAGTTTCCGGATTGGATGGACCCCGCGTCCGTCCTGTACCGCGCGGATCTGCCCCACCTGAGCTATGCGGTCAAGACGAGCGATGGGGGCAAGACGTGGGTCTCGAACTCCGCGTCCCTTTTCGGTGAGGTCGAGCGCGTCCGCTTCACGGCCGACGGAAAGGGGCTCGGCTTGGCCGTGTACTCGCAGTCATTCCGCTATCCCAGCGAAGTCTACCGAATCGACTGGCATACCGGGAAGAGCGTCACCATTTACAAGGATCCCAAGTTTGCCGTCCGCGATATCTGGCTGGCCCCCGACGGCACGGCTTACCTGGCCGGAACGTTCAGCCAGGCCAAGCTGCGCGATATCGTCCCGGGAAAGGTGCGCGTGCTGATGAGCAAAGATTATACCGGCTGGACCGAGATCCCCGTGGATTATCGCGCCGAGGCGCACCGCCTCAGCCTGGCGGCCGTGGATACGCAGCATATGTGGATGGCCACCGACGGCGGCATGATTCTCAAGCTTGTTGCCGGGCCGGCTAACTGAAATACCGGGCTAATGCGGCGGCGCGTTGGAAGCCACGCGGCGCAACACCAGATCCTGGAAATCGAAACTGAAATCGGTGAGCGGCGAAACGGGACGCATCTTCACCTTGTCGATGGCGCCATCCGGCCCGAGAGAAAAGGTCACATAGGCGTCGGCCGCCAAGCTCCGGTCGTTCCAGCGGGCCACGAATGTGTCGTACTGCCAGTGTTCGAGCGTCCCGGTAAGAGCGGCAGAGTGAGTGAAGCTGATGGTTAGCCCGCCCGCTCGCACTTCGATCAGCACATCGCCATACCAGGCGTCGCGATAGCGCCCGGCATAGGTGGCGAGCGGGAGCGAGGGGTGCGACTCGAGGTTGCGCCGGGCGGCGGCCGCTTGTACGGCGCCCTCGCCCGCCGACTGTTGGTTCTTCGCTAGGTCGTGGAAGATCGTAACCCAATCGGTTTCCGCCCGGCCGAAGTAGTAGTCCAGAATGCGGTAAGTCACTGCCTCGAACGCGCCGGTGGCTTCCTGATTGGTGAGTACCACGATGCCCAGCCGCAGTTCGGGAATCATCGTCACCCGCGAAACATAACCGGAGAGCTCTCCGCCGTGAGTGACCATCTTCTTCCCACGATAGTCGCGCAGGCGCCATCCCAGACCGTAGGCATTGAAATTGGGTTGGATGGCTTCGAGCGCCGCCGGCGAGCCGGAGGGCAGATCCGGAAGCGGCAAAACGGTCTGCGGAGACCACATTTCACGCGATTGCGCCTCGCTGAACAATTGCACGCGGCCCGTTTGTCCCCACCAGGTACCGCGGTTGAGCTGGAGCGTCACCCACTTGGCCAGATCCTCGACCGAAGAAACGATCGACCCCGCGGGCGCGTTATTGTCCACGTTCTCATGCTCGAGCGGCACCAGCTTTCCATCCACCAGGGCATGTGGAATGGCCACATCCGGCGCGGTCTCGAGCGTGCGGGTGTCGGTGCCGCTGGCAGTCATTCCCAAAGGCACGAAAATCCGCTCCCGCACAAAGTCGTCCCAGCTTCTTCCGGTCGCCGCCGGGATCAACTCGCCGGCCACCAGGTACAGCAAATTGTCATACGCATAGCGGCTGCGAAAGCTGGTGGTGGGCTTGAGGAACCTCAGCCTGTAAATGATCTCCTGGCGCGAAAGATCGCTGGGCGGGAAGAACATGAGGTCGCCGGCGCCCAGACCCAGGCCGCTGCGGTGCACCAGCAGATCGCGGATCGTGATCTCGCGCGTTACGTACGGATCGTACATCTGAAATCCGGGGAGGCGGTCGATGACGCGATCGTCCCAGCCGATTTTGCCCTCATCCACGAGCATGGCCAGGGCCGCGGCCGTGAAAGCCTTGGTGTTGGAGGCAATACGGAACAGCGACCGCGCCGTTACCGGCTCGGCCTGGCCGGTGCGCCGCACCCCGTAGCCTTGCGCCACGACGACCTTCCCATCCTTCACCACCGCAACGGCGATACCCGGTACGTCGAATTCCCGCCGGGCCCGCTCTACCACGTCGCCCAGGTTTGGCTGCGCGGGGGCCAGCGCCGCGGCGGCCGCCAGTCCGGCCAGCAGCCCGAAGACTCTATCGGTCATGCAATAACCGTTCATAGACCTCTCGTTTGGACAATCCTCGATTGCGCGCCACCTGTTTAATGGCTTCCATCCGCGCCATACCGCTTTCAACCAGAGTTTCCACCGCTGTCTCGAGCGGCGTGTCGTCAGTGGCGGAGGGACAAGCTCTGCCCACCAGCAGCGTGATTTCCCCTTTGATCGCGTCACGTTCCGCCAGGCGCGCCCGCACTTCTCCCACCGGACCGCGCAGAAATTCTTCATGGATCTTGGTCAATTCGCGCGCCACCACGACCTGGCGCGGTCCGAGCACCTGCTCCACGGCTTCCAGTGTCTCGAGGATGCGATGCGGGGCTTCATAGAAAACCAGGGTAGCCGGCTCCTTCGCCAAGGCTTCCAATGCGCGGGCACGCTGGCCGGACTTGGGCGGGAGAAACCCGGCAAAGTGGAATTCTCCGGCTGGCAAACCGGAGGCCGCCAGTGCCGCGAGCACGGCTGACGGTCCGGGCACGGGCTCGATGGGAATGCCCGCCTCGATAGCGGCGCGCACCAACCGGTAACCGGGGTCGGACACCAGGGGCATTCCGGCATCCGAGACCAGGGCCACCGTGGCGCCCGCGGCCATGCGTGCGGCCAGTTCCGCCGCCCTCTCGGCTTCATTGTGCTCGTGGTAGCTGATGGTGGGCGTCTGGATGCCGTAGCGGTCGAGCAGCTTGCGTGTCTGGCGCGTATCCTCGCAAGCGATCAGGCTGGCTTCCCCGAGGACCCGAACGGCCCGATACGTGATGTCTTCCAGGTTGCCGATCGGAGTGGCAACCAGGAAAAGCTTGCCTGGCATGCTTAGAGTATGCCATCGCAACCGATTATGACGCGAGCCTCGCGTCCACGGACGATGCCAGCGCCTGGCGAACGGCCAGTGCGAGCTCATCCGGGGAAAATGGTTTCTTCAGGAAGTTGGCCCCCTCCGGCAGTTTCCGTTCCGTGTAGCCGGACATGTACAGCACGTGAATGTCGGGATGAATTTCGGTTATCTCGGCCGCCAGATCGAGCCCGCCCAGCCGGGGCATCACAACGTCGGTCACCAGCAGATCGATAGGGTGCGTGAGGCCGGCAGCCAGTTCCAGCGCCCGGTGTCCATTCTGCGCGGCGATCACCTTGTATCCGCACTCGGCAAGAGAATCCACAATCATGGTGCGTACCGAGTCGGAATCTTCAGCCACCAGGATGGTCTCGTGTCCGCCGCATGCTCCCTTCGCAACCAGCGGGATCTCCACTGCCGCACGGCCCTCCGCGGACGGCAGAAAGATACGAAACGTCGAACCCGCGCCCAGTTCGCTCTCCACCAGAATCCGGCCGCCGGCTTGTTCGACAATGCCATACACGGTGGATAGACCGAGGCCGGTCCCCTTCCCGACCTGCTTGGTGGTAAAGAACGGCTCGAAGATATGCGGCAGCACCTCGGGTGACATTCCGGTGCCGGTGTCCCCAACTTCCAACAACAGGTAGCGCCCCGGCGGCAGGGACGGGAGGGCCGGATCGGCGTTCTCCCGAAGGGTTACCGCGCGTGTGGAGATGGTAAACGTCCCAACCGAGTGCATGGCATCGCGCGCATTCACCGCCAGGTTCATCACCATCTGATCGAAGTGGCCGGGATCGATACGAATGTTGCCGGCCGACGGATCGAAGCTGGTGGTGAACTCGATGTCTTCGCCGATCAAACGGCGCAGCATCTTCTCCATTTCTCCCAGCGCGGCATTCACGTCGAGGATTTTCGGCTCGACGAGTTGCTTGCGGCTGAACGCCAGCAACTGCTCCACGAGGCGGGCCGCCCGATCGGCCGCCTTGATGATCTGCGCGATCTTCTTGGAAATCGACGCATCGCCCCGCACCCGGTTCAGCAGGAGATCGCTGTATCCTTTGATGACCGTCAGGAGATTATTGAAATCGTGGGCCACGCCTCCGGCCAGGCGTCCGACCGCCTCCATTTTCTGCGCCTGGCGGTATTGCTCCTCGAGCTGTTTGCGTGCCGTGATGTCGCGAATCACCCGGAGAATGTGCCGCGGGCGGTTTTCCGCGTCGTACACCATCGCTCCGCCCACTTCGGCCACGAATTCGGTGCCATCCACGCGCATCAACCGCAGTTCCCACCCGTGGAGATGCCTCTCGGTAAGGAGCTCGGTGCGGAAACGCTGCGCCAGCGCGAGATCCTCCGCGGCTACCCACAGCGCGCCATCCTGACCGAGGACATCCGCGGGGTTGTTGAAACGGAACACTTCCTGGCAGCGATGATTCACCATGGCGATGCGGTGGTTTAAGTCCGAAACCACGATCGCATCCGGGCACAGTTCCACCAGGGCGCGATAAAGCTTTTCACTTTCGCTTAAGGCCGCGTTGGCAGCCGCCAGTTCGCGCGTCCGCCGCGCGACGCGGTCCTCCAGCTTCTCTTGGGCTTCCAGCAGACTCTGGCGCGAGTGGCTCTGGCGAATGGCTGCTCCGATAATGCGCGCGGCCGCGCCCAAACCATCGAGCGTGGCCTGGGGCCATTCGCGCTCGGCGTGACAATCGAAACCCAACAAGCCCCAGCGGCCAGCGCCGACAAATACCGGAACCAGAACCATGGTCTTGATCTGCCGGTTGAGCAATATGTTCCGCTGCGCTTCCGGCAATTCGTCGGGGCGCATCGCAAGCGTCTCGCCGCGATCCAGCTTCTCTTCCCATGTTGGGATAGTGGGATACAGGCCTTCCGGGTTTTCCGGCGGGGGCTCCTCGAGTCCGTAGCGCGGCCGCGCCATGATCGCGCCGTCGCGCCGCACGGTCTCAAACAGCCAGACCTTGTCCGCCGAAGCCGCTTGGCGGAGATGTTCCAGAGATTCGGGAAGCACGGCTTGCCAATCGTCCCCTTCGAGAAAACGTGCCGCCACGAAACTGACCGCCTCCAGGATCGCCTCGCGCGTTTTGAGGCGCTCGACGGCCTGCATGGTCTCCGTGGTATCGATGAGGCACCCGACCGCCTCGGTCGGTGAGACCGTTTTGACTTCCGAACGCAGCCAATGCCAGGTGCCATCGCGGTGCCGGTAGCGCACCTGCACGGCGGCGGGCTGCCCGGATTTCAATTTGCGCTTGAAATCGCGAAACAGGGACCGGTCGCGGGGATGGAAAACTCCCAGCCAAAGCCGCGGCTGTTCGTTAAACTGCTGCGCCGTGAAGCCGAACATCGCAAGAGCATTCTCGCTGCTCCAGGTGACCGCGTAACTGCGGGAAGGATCGAGCGTGAAGATCACCGCCGGGCTCGAGTCCAACAGGTATTGCAGCCGGGCTCGCGTGGCGGTCAAATCGTCCACCGTCGCGCGCTGCGTGGTGATATCCCGAATCGTGCCGCACGTCCCCGCCACGGCGCCCGCCGCATCGAAGGTCAGCCGGGCATGCACCTCAACCCAACAAAAGCTGCCATCTTTGCGCGAATAGCGAACCTCGTGGCGGCAAGAATCCTTCCGGCCCTCCATCATGGGCCGGAAGAATTCGAGGTTCGTGCCGCGATCGTCCGGATGTACGTAATTCAGGAAGGTCGTACCGAGCGATTCCGCCACCCGGAATCCGGTGATTTCTTCCCAGGCCGGATTTAGAAACGTCCAGCGGCCTTCTATATCGGTTCGGAATACGATCTTCTTGAGGTCCTGGACTATGGAGCGGAATAGTCGGTGCTCCTCCTGCATGTTGGAACAAGCTTGGCGGTCTTCCAGGCACTCGTGCAACACTCGTACGCCCCTTCAGTCTGTCTTATCGGCTGAATGGGTTGGAGACTTAAGGGACAGTCCTCACCTCCTGTCCCTTGCTCTCACTGCTGGATGGTAAGCAACGTCGAATTGGGCGATGCCGCCCCGTTTACCGTCGCCACTATCGGATAATCGCCGTTCGCCAGCGAAGCGGGCAATTGGATCGCAACCTGGTATAACCCGGCCGAGCCGGGTGCCAGTACGGCACTCAGCACGGTGGCGTTGGCGGTACCCACGGTCACCGTGACCGGGCTGGCCGTGTTGTACAACGTGCCGGAGGGCGTGGCGAATCCCGCTGGCGCGGTTGGGTTGGTCGGGCCAAATCCAGTGCCCCACAGAATGATGGTGTCGCCCGGCTTGGCCGGCACAGTCGTGGTACCCGCAAACGTCCCGTTCTTTACCGCTAGAGAAAAGTCCGGGCGCGTGGCCACGGCGTATCCGCCGGGCCATAGGAAGAACGCCGGGCTGGCGGTCTGAGAAGTCACGGTTGCCGCCGCGCTGGTCCCCGCCGGGGTCATCACCGTCACCGCAAGCGGCCCGGTGCCAATATTCGGAGGCGCCAGGACATTCACCTGGCCGGGGCTCACGAACTCCACATACGCCATTTGGCCGCCGATCGTGACATTGACGTTATCGAGTGAAGTCGGCAGCGATCCGTTGCCGCCGACAGCATTACTCCATGTGTCGGTAATCGCGGCCAGGTTCGAGCCTTTAATCTGGACCCACGAGCCGGGTGAAATCGGCGCGGCGAAACTGGCGCCGTTCACCACCTGCCCGGCGGCGATTTGTGGCGCGGTCCCTCCGGGCGCCGGCGTCAGCGTGTAGGTGTTGGTATACGTGTGGGTGCCGTTAACCACCGCCGGTAGCCCCAATCCCGAATTGGCCGCCATGTAGATCACGATGTTGCCGGCGTCGGTGGCCGGCGGCGTCCAGTCGAATTGGTAAGTATAAGAGCCGAGCTTGCCCACCGAGTTATCGAATCCGGCCAGGCTGTGCTCAATATATTGCAGCGTCTCGCCCGCCGGACACTGCTGGGTGCCGCCCGCGTCATACGCGATTTGCTGAAACTCCACGAGGTTCGGCTGCGAACACACTAACTGCGTGAAGTTGTCCGTGGATTGAAAGCTCCCGGCCATGGTGGAGGGCGTTCCGGCCATCCGCGCCGTCAGTTCGAAGCCCCAGGCCTTCTGCGTCGGAGCCGAATCGGCAATCGTCACCATCACATGCTGCGTAACACCGGGCGTGTAGCTGCCGGCGAAGTTCGCGGTGATGCCGCCCGGTCCGCTATTGGGAGTGCCCACGTGGCAAATCCCTCCAGCCGCGCAGCTTGCGTGCTCGCCGGGCACTCCCACGTAACCGGGATCGGGCCCGTACTCATAAGCCCACAACACAATCGGAATGGCTCCCAGAACCACTGCCGACTTGGCAAGAATCAGCTTCCCTGTTCGATTCATATTCCCCTCAATCCGCAATGTACGCGACGGAATGGGAGAACGGTGCACTGCCCGGAAGGTTTTACGAAACTCTCACAAGCCGCTTACGAAACTACCGCCGGATTACAAGATTCCGGCCAGACGGAGTGCTTTCCGTGCGGTTGTGCTCAATGGAATGCGCCCCATCTCGCGAGGCTTGATCCAGCGGAAGGGCGGCACGGCGGCGAAAGCCGGGCCGGTGCGCGCCGCGCGCAGGGTAAACCGGATCCGATGGTGTGTAATCGTGTGACGGAACTCACCGATCGTACGACCGGGCCGGAGGTGCGCGCAGTTCTCCGGCGCGGGCAGATCCCAAAATCCGGCCATGCGGCGCGCGCCGGCTTCGCGGCGGCGCAACAACACACGGCCGCCGTCTTCCACTAGCAGCAGCACCGCGTCCATGTGCACCGCCGCGTGGCGGCGCAGTTTTACAGGCAGCCCGGCGGCCGTACCCATTTGGCGCGCGCGGCAGCGCACGGATACGGGACACGCCTGGCAGAGCGGATTCCGCGGTAAACAAATCGTGGCGCCCAGCTCCATCATGGCTTGGTTGAAGCCCGCGGGGTCTTGGCGGTCCATCCAAGCTTGGGCGATGGCGCGGAATTTTTCGCGGACCTTCGCGGAGCCGGTATCGGAGGCGTCGTTGGCAACTCGCGCCACCACCCGCAACACGTTTCCATCGACCGCCGCGCGCGGCTCGCCAAAAGCCATGCTGGCGATGGCGGCGGCGGTATAGTCGCCGATTCCCGCCAACTTGCGGAGCTCGCTGTAAGAAGTGGGAAATCCGCCGCGCGCCTGGATTTCCCGCGCGGCCTCATGTAAATTCCGCGCCCGCGAGTAGTAGCCTAAGCCGCTCCACAAGGCCAGCACGGCATCTTCGTCCGCGGCCGCCAGCGCCGCCACCGTGGGGAAGCGCTCCAGGAAGCGTTGGTAGTACGGGATCGCCGTCTGGACGCGCGTCTGCTGCAGCATGATCTCCGAGACCCAGATCCGGTAGGGATCGGAAGTCTCGCGCCAGGGAAGGTCGCGATGCCCCTGGCGATACCAGGCCGCGAGGAGTCGGGCGATCGAGCCCTTCACTGGATCACGCGCAGCCATTCGGCCACCACGTCAAAATCCCGCTCTTCGACGTCCCAGGCTTCGAATTCGGGATTGAGCGGCTCCAGCCGGATGCGTTCATGCCGCCACTCGTCTTCGCCGCTGTGGATTTTGGTGCTGGTGTATCGCTTGACGGTGTAGCGCGCGCTTTCATCCAGCACCCCGAACCGCTGGATCAGCAGAATCTTATTCTGCCGCGAGCCCACCGGGTGCAAGCGAAACAAGTTGAGACTGCCATCGGGAATGCGCGGCTCCATGGAGCGGCCAACCACGTGCGCCACGAACAAATCCGGGGTGAGCCGCATTCCTTCGGGCGCCGGCACCCAATCCTCTTCGGCCGATTCCATCTCGTCTCCCAGTTTTCCCGCCGCGGCGCGCAGGCTGTAAAGCGGCAGGTGGGTATGAAACGGCCGCACCTCGACGGGTTCCACGTGCTCGCGGTAAAGCCGGTCGAGGAAACGCGAAAATGCGTCCACCATGAGGGTGCGGCGTTCGCTCACGCGCAGCACGTTCGAGAGCGAATCTTCCATGGCCGCGAGGCAAGCTTCGGCGCCGCCTTCTTCGATGCGCCGCCGCAGATCGGTTTCCAGGGCTTCCAGCACCTCGGCATCCTCGGGGTCGGCGCAATCGTCGTAACGCGGCTTGAGACGAACCCATCCCCGATCGTTCGCCGGATCGATCAGCACCACCCCGATGGTGCGCGGTGCGCGGCCCGGCAGCACGGCCTCCAGGAGCACATACGTACCCTCCCGCTTCCCGGAAATGGGGATTACGCTGGCCGGCATCCGTCCCTATCCGCTCTTATCCTAACTACTTATCGGCCGGTTTGCAAAAAACGTCAGGCGATCGGAAAGCACTTTGGGCCGCCGATGAACGCGGATGAACGCGGATAAGCTACTGGTTGTTTTGTTATCGGCGTTTATCCGCGTTCATCGGCGGCTAACCATCGGACCGCGCGCTCACCGCCGCAGCGGGTCTTCGATCCAGGGCGGGGTGGCTTCGATGAGCCGCCCCATCTCCGGTTCGAGTTTCTCCATCGCCTGCTTCATTTCCCACGCGATCTCGCGATAACTGAAGTGGCCTTTTACGCCGCTGCGCAGCCGGGCGATGTATTCGGCTTCCGCGAAATCCATTTTGAAGAGGAACCGTGAGCGCGCGCCGAACGGCAACAGGTAATGAGCGCCCGGCGATGGGAGCCTCCGCATGGTCTCGAACGCGCCGCGCATCGCCGTGTCATATACCGCGGCCGCGCCGGCCTCGCCGATCAATAGCGGCGTGTCGTATCCCAGACTGCCGGAGTACGCTTGCCGGAACTTCTGGCAGCGGCGGTGGCGGTGCAGGTCGCGGTACGCGCCCACGTCAATCGCCAGATCGTAGGCATACGGGCCGCCGCGAAATCCCGCCAGGATCTCGTCGGTTCGCGCACGCGACTGGAGCGCCACATCCATGACCTCGGCGCGGCGCGCCGCGCTCCAGCCGCAAGCCAGTTCATACAGCTCGCGAAACGGACGATCGGCGACCGGATAGAGCAGCGTCGCCACGATATCGGCGGCGGCATCGGCGGGCCGCAACAGGTCCACTCTGGGCGGCGCCTCCATCGAAACCGCCGCGGCTAAATTCTGCGCGGCCCATAGCTGCAAATCCTGGCGCGCGCGAACGGCGTGTTCGTCCGCCGCGGCATGACGCGCCAAGGTGGGCGCCAGCGGCTCGGCGGCGGCATCGGCATCCCAGCGGCAATCCGGCTCGCGCGCGCAGGCCGCGGCGATCTCCGCGCCCAACTCGCGGAGTTCGGCGTATTCGGAAGCCTTCAGCCGGCGTACCTGCTTCTCCAATGTCCGGATGCTGGTGACCTGCCCGACATTCGTGGGAACGCCCCAGAAGAGGAGATACCGGGCCACGTCGAAGGCACGCGCCGCGATATTGCGCCGGTACGCGTCCGGCTTCATATCCTCCGGCCTCGGCAACCGGTCGGCCAGGCAGTCGAACGCCAGGTTAGTGACTGCTTTGTAACTCGCCAGCAGCGCTTCGCCCGCCGCCCGATACTCCGCGGCACTCTCCGCCGCGAATTCCGGCGGCGCGATGAATCCGGAGCGCGAGAAATCCTGATAGCGCGACGATTTCGCCTGGCCGTCCCATAGCGGTTCTTCTTCCAACTCGGTGGCGGCCAATTCCGAAATCCCCTCGAAGCACATCACCGCGTGGCCCAGGTCGGCAATCGACGCGTGCCCGTATTGGAAGTAGAAACTTTCCAGGAACTTTTCAGAGTCGTGAGTACGTACCCACTCTATGGACTCGCGGATGGAATCCGGCGACCGGCTGTACCGCGCCAGCGCGTACGCCGATTTTTCGGGCGGCATGGGCGCCACCGTAAGAACATGTCTCGTGGGAGCCAAGACGCTATGATAGCGGGGAATGCACATACGAATCCAACGCGTGCACCCCGCGGCGGTTCTGCCCGCGTACGTCCATGGTCCCGAAGAGGACGCCGGCATGGACCTGTGCGCGGTCGAGGACGTAACGCTCCCGCCCGGTGTTCCGCGCCTTGTCCCCACCGGATTGACCGTCGAAGTGCCGCGCGGGTTCGAAGCGCAGGTGAGGCCGCGCAGTGGCCTCGCGCTGCGGCACTCGATCGCCATGCCGAACGCCCCCGGCACCATCGATCCCGGCTACCGCGGCGAGGTGCGCGTCATCCTGCTCAACCTGGGCACGGAACCCTATACGGTGCGGGCCGGAGACCGCATCGCGCAGATGATTGTGGCGCGCTACGAGACCGTCGAGTGGGTGGAGGAGAGCCTGGCGGATTCCGAACGCGGAGCGGGCGGTTTCGGCTCCTCCGGCCGTTAGCGCGCGATCCCATCCAGAAACAATTCCGTCATTTCCTCCACCAGGTGCCGGTCCGCTTTGCCGAATCGTCCGCCGAGCAGCAGCCCGAAAAATGCGTGCAGGGAAATCATCCCGATAAATCCCCGCGCCGCCGCGCCGGCGTTCACGCGGCGGAACCCTCCTTCGCGGATGCGCCGCCGGATGTAGCCGGCCATCTGTTTCTGAAACCCGGCCCAAATGCGCTCGAGGAACAGCTCGGACATGTCTTGCCGTTCCAGGGCGCTGAACAACAAGAGCCGTGGGATTTCGGGGTTGCTCTCGAACCGCGACACGATCAGTCCGCCGGCGGCGCGGAAAAAAGCGCGGTCATCGCCCGCCTGGGCCAGTTGCTCGAGTTCGCCGCCATCGCCGCCGAGTTCCCCGGCCTGCGCCTCGACAATGGCTTTGTGCAGCGCGCGCTTGTCGCGAAAATGCTGGTAGAGAACCGGTTCGGTGACGCCTACCGCCGCGGCCAACTCCCGCGTGGTGGTCCCGCGGAAACCTTTCTCCGCGAACAGCCGGATGGCCGCGCGTACAATCGCGGCGCGGCGGTCGCCGCTTTTCATGCGAGTCTTCATCGTAACCTAGCGTTTGCTAATATAATTGTAGCGCGCCGCATGCGCGCGCTGGTATAGTGGGTAAAACACCATGCGATACGTTCCCCTCGTGCTGAAAAACTGCTGGCGGAACCGACGCCGCACCACTCTCACCATCGTCAGTCTCGGCATCTCCATGTGCCTTTTGGGTGTGGTGATCGCCATGTATCACGCGCTGTTTCTGTCGAAGCCCATGGCCAACGAAGCGTACCGCCTGGTGACGCGCAACCGCGTTTCGATCGCGGTCTTCATGCCGCTCTCTTATCGCGAGCGCATCCTGCAGATTCCGGGCGTGCGCCAGGTGATGGTCTACAACTGGTTCGGCGGCGCGTACAAAGACGCCCGCGACCCCAAGAACTTCTTCGCGCGCTTCGCCGTCGAGCCGGAAAAGCTGTTCACGATATTCTCCGAATGGACCCTCCCCGAAGACCAGAAGCAGGCGTTTATTCACGAACGCACCGCCTGCGTGATCGGTAGAGACCTGGCCAATCAGTTTCAGTTGAAACTAGGCGATCGCATCACGCTGGCCGGAGATATTTTCCCCGGCACCTTCGATTTCACGGTGCGCGGCATCTTCGACGCTCCGCAGAAAAGCCTGGTGATGTTTTTCAATAAGGAGTATATCGATCAATCGCTGGCCGAACGCCGCCGCGGCTTGGTGGATATTCTCTACATTCTCGTCGACGATCCACAGCACGCGTCGCGCATTGCCACCGCCGTGGATGACATGTTTCACAATTCCACTTCCCAGACAAAGACCGAATCCGAGCAAGCCTTCGTGGTGGGTTTTCTCTCTCTGCTGGGCGACGTAAAGATGTATCTGATCGGCATCTGCGGCGCGGTGGTGTTTACCATGCTGCTGGTTTCGGCCAACACCATGGCCATGTCGGTTCGCGAACGCACGCGCGAAGTGGGCGTTCTGAAGACGCTGGGTTTCCCCCGCGGCACGGTGCTGGCGATGATCCTGGGAGAAGCTGCTGCCATTGCGATGGCCGGCGGCGCGATCGGGTATGCCATCTCCACCCTCTTGCTGCGTGGCGTGCTCAAGAGCCCCATGGGCGGCTATCTGCCGGCGGTTCCGGTCTTCAGTCCCGGGATTGCGGTGGCATGCGTATCGATCGCCGCCGCCATCGGGCTGCTGAGTTCCCTGATACCGGCTTTGGGCGCCTCGCGCGTGTCCATCGTCGAAGCGCTGCGCAGCACGGACTAACGCCATGGCTATCCCACTCGCGTACAATCTCCGCAACCTGGTGGTCCGCAAAACCACTACCATCATGACGGCGCTCGGAATCGCGCTCACGGTTGCCGTGCTGCTCGCCATCATCGCTTTGATTACCGGGCTGCGTGCCACGCTTTCCACTTCCGGCGATCCGCGCCACGTGCTCGTCACGCGCAAGGGGTCTACTTCGGAGCTCACCAGCCTGGTGACCCGCGACCAGTTCCAGAATCTGAAGTTCAAAGCTGGAATCGCCACCGGCCGCGACGGACAGCCGCTGGCGTCTTTAGAGATGATCACCATCATCGCCCTAACCAGGCCCGGCAATCCGAGCGGCGATAACATCACCCTGCGCGGCCTGATGCCGGCGGGGATCGAAATGCGTCACAACGTGAGCATCGCGAGAGGCCGTTGGTACCGGCCCGGCCTGAAGGAAATCGTCATCGGCAAGGCCATCGCCGATCAATATCCGGACGCCCAGCTCGGCAAGACGATGCATCTGGGGCACAGCGATTGGATGGTGGTCGGAGTGATGGATGCCCAGCACGGCGCGCAGGAAAGCGAGATCTGGGGCGATTTGGAGCAGATCAGCCCCGATTGGAACCGCGTCCAGTATCTCAGCTCCGCCCTGGTGGAAGCGCCCGATGCCGCCGGGGCCAAGGCCCTGGTAAACAGCATCGCCGACGATCAACGCCTGGAGTTGGGAGCGGAGCTGGAGAAAGACTACTTCGATTCGCAAACCCAATCCGCGTTGCCCATCGGTGTCATGGGCGTGTTCGTGGCCATCATTATGGCGGTAGGCAGCAGTTTCGCCGCCATGAACACCATGTACGCGGCCGTCTCGCGGCGCGCCCGGGAAGTGGGAACGCTGCGCGTCCTGGGTTTTTCCCGCCTCAGTATTCTATTCAGCTTCTTCGTGGAAGCGGTGCTGCTTTCGGGCCTGGGCGGCATTCTCGGGTGCCTGCTGGTTCTGCCTCTCAACGGGGCGAGCACGCAAATCGGCGCCAACTTCACCCAGTTGGCATTCGCGTTTCGCGTAACTCCGGTCAGCATGGCGGCCGGCATCGTGTTCGCCGTGGTGCTGGGCAGCCTGGGTGGACTCTTCCCCGCGGCCTCCGCCGCAAGAAAGGAAATTCTCACCGCGCTGCGGGAAGTCTAATCGTCTTATGGATGCCGAACTCAAGAACCTGCGCATCGATCGCAGCCCGAAAAAAGCCGCCGGTCCCTCCAAGTGGGCCACCCGCTGGATTATCGGCGGTGTAACCCTCCTGGTGCTGCTGGGGGTCTGGCGCTTCGCTTCGGAAAAGGTCAATGCAGCCGCGCCGCTGGTGGAAATCCAGCGCGTAGTGGCCTTGAACCCCGCCAACGCACCCGAGGGCGTGGTGCTCAACGCTACCGGTTATATTGTGGCCGCGCACCGCATCGAAGTGGCTGCCAAGGTCATCGGCCGCGTGAACTGGATCGGCGTGGACAAGGGCGATCGCGTCCAGGCAGGCCAGGTCATCGTGCGCCTCGAAGATGACGAATACCAGGCGCAATTGCTGCAGGCCAAGGGACAACTGGATAATCTGCAGGCCAAGCTGGATGAAGCGCTGCACGGATCGCGTCCCGAAGAGATCGCGCAAGCCCTGGCCAACCTGAACTCCGCCAAAGCCGATTTGGAGGACGCCAGGATCAGTCTCGACCGCACCAAGAACCTGCATCATGAGGGACTCACCCCGCGGCAGGCGTTGGACGACGCGCAGGCCCGCTACGATGGCGCCGTGCACAAGGCCACCTCGCTCGAAAAGACCTATGAGCTGGCGAAACTCGGGCCTCGTCAGGAGGAGATCGATTCCCTGCGCGGCCAGGTGGAGCAGGCGCGCGGTTCGCTGGCCTTTGCCCAAACCGCTCTGTCCAACACCATTATCCGCGCACCCGTGACCGGCACCATTCTGGAGCGCGCGGTCGAAAAAGGCGAGTTCGTCACCACCAGCTTTGTGGGCGACCGCGGCGCCAAGGGCTATGTAGTCGCGCTGGCCGATCTCAACGATCTCGAAGTGGAGCTCGATATCAGCCAGAACGACTTTGCCAAGCTGCATGCCGAGCAGCACGGCACCGTCACCACCGACGCTTTCCCCGACCGCAAATACGACGGTTTCATCAAGGAGATTTCGCCCGAAGCCAACCGGCAGAAGGCCACCGTGCAGATCAAGGTGAAGATCGTCAAGCCGGATGAGTTCCTGCGGCCCGAAATGAACGCCAGCGTGGCTTTCATTGCCGATGCGAAATCCGCCGCGGCGGCCGCAACTTCGACCCGGCCGGTGGTTATCGTCCCCGCTTCCGCCGTGCGCGACAATGCCGTTTTCGTACTGCTGGATGGCAGGGCCGTGCGGCGGCCCGTAAAAACCGGAGCGTCTTCCAGCCAGGGAATTCGTATCGAAGAAGGATTGAGCGGCGGCGAAGACCTGATCGCGAACCCGCCGGCCGATTTGAAGGACGGCGCCAGAGTGCGCCAGAAAGCTTAACCCATGAGCGAAACGGTCATCCAAACCCGCAACCTGACCAAGGAATTCCTGCGCGACGAGTTCCACGTGATCGCGTTGAAAGACGTGACTCTCGATATCGAGAAGGGCGGCTTCGTGGCATTGATGGGCCCTTCGGGATCGGGGAAATCCACCCTCCTGCACCTGATCGCGGCCATGGATCGCCCCACGTCCGGCGACATCACGGTTCTGGGCCATGATCTGGCAACCCTCAACGAACGCCAGATCGCCCATTGGCGCAACGAGAACGTGGGTTTCATTTTCCAGCAGTTCAACCTGATTCCCGTGCTGACCGCGCTCGAAAACGTGGAGCTGCCCCTCAAGCTCACCAGCCTGAAAAAAGCGGAACGGCTGGAACACGCCGCCACCGCGCTCCGGCTGGTCGGGCTCGATGACCGCATGAAGCACTATCCGCGCCAGCTCTCCGGCGGCCAGGAGCAGCGCGTCGCCATCGCCCGCGCCATCGTCACCGATCCGGCGCTGATTCTGGCGGACGAACCCACCGGCAACCTGGATGCCGCTTCGGCGCAGGAAATTCTTACAATCCTCTCGCGGTTGAACAAGGAATATAACAAAACCGTCATCATGGTCACCCACGATCCGCACGCGGCGCGGTTCGCCAGCCGCGTTCAGCACCTCGAAAAGGGCGAATTGATAGCCGCGAATAGCGTGAGTTGACAGCGACGGCGGGTAGTAGGGTAATCTAGATAGAACTTGCGGGATTTACCTGATTTCGAGCGGCACGGAGCTGCCGAGATCCTTTCCTGGGCCATTGGGGCCTTCGGCGAGCGATTCGCCATCGCCACCAGCTTTCAGAAAGAAGGCATGGTGGCCATCGATCTGGCGTCGCGCACTGGCATGCCCTTTCGCGTATTTACTCTGAATACCGGGCGTCTGCCGGAGGAAACTTTGGCGATGATCGAGACGGTCCGCCAGCGCTGGGGAGTGGCGGTGGAGGTGGTTTTGCCCGACGCGGACGAGGTGGCACGCATGGTGGAGCGCCACGGGCCGGACCTGTTTTACGACGGCGTGGCATTCCGCCAGTTGTGCTGCGAGGTACGCAAAGTGCGGCCGTTCGAGCGCAAACTCCGGGAGCTCGATGCCTGGGCCACCGGGCTGCGGCGCGAGCAGTCCGACACCCGCGCCGAGATTCGCAAGGTGGCGCTTACCTCCGATGGACGCGTGAAGGTGAGCCCGCTCGCGGACTGGACCGGCGCCGCGGTCGAGGAATACATCTGCGTAAACCGGATCCCCGTGCACCCTTTCTACAGCCGCGGCTACGCCAGCATCGGCTGCGCGCCTTGTACGCGTCCCATCGCCGCCGGCGAGGACGAGCGCGCCGGCCGCTGGTGGTGGGAGAATGGCACGAAGAAAGAGTGCGGCATTCATTTTGCGCCGGGTGGTTCGGTGAAGCGCACAGCCTAAGACTATGCATAAAGGTTTCACCCTGTGGTTCACCGGCATGTCCGGTGCCGGCAAGAGCACCATCTCCAACCTGTTGGTGGAGCGTCTGCGCGCGCAAGGCGCACGCGTCGAAGTGCTGGACGGGGACGTGGTGCGGACGCACCTTTCCAAGGGCCTGGGATTCAGCAAGGAAGACCGGGACGAAAACATCCGCCGCATCGGCTTCGTTTGCGAGTTGCTCTCCCGCAACGGAGTGATCGCCATCGCGGCCGCCATTTCTCCCTACCGCGCCGTGCGCGATGAGGTGCGCGCGCGTATCGCGACCTTCGTGGAAGTGTATGTGGAGTGCCCGATCGAGGTGCTGGCCGAACGCGACGTGAAAGGGCTTTACAAGAGGGCACTGGCCGGCGAGATCCCGCATTTCACGGGAGTCACGGACCCATACGAGCCGCCGCTCGACCCGGAAGTGACAATTCACTCAGCGCGGGAAACACCCGAGCAAAGTGTGGACCGAATCTGGGCTACACTGGAACACTTGGGTTTGGTTTCCTTTGATCGATCTGCACTCGCACACGAATGAATCTGACGGCACCTGTTCCCCGCAACAGTTGATTGAGGAGGCGGTCCGCGCTGGCGTGACCGTGCTCGGCATTACCGATCATGACACGCTGGCCGGGTATGACCTGGCGCGAGCGGCCGGCCGCGCCGCGGGCGTGGACCTGGTATGCGGCATCGAGCTTTCCACCAAGCTGCACGGCCGTTCGGTGCATCTGCTGGGGTACTTTCCGCACGATGACAACCTCGGCGAATTTCGCGAGTGGATCCTGGACCAGCAGGCTTCGCGCCGCGAACGCAACGTGCGCCTGGCCGCCCGTCTGCGGGAGCTGGGATTCGACATTACCGTGGAAGAAGCCGAAGCGCGCGGTCGCGGCATGACCGGCCGCCCGCACTTCGCCGAGATCATGGTGGAAAAGGGCTATGTCAAGAACCTACGCCAGGCCTTTGACGACTACCTGGACGAATCCGCCACCGGTTATGTCTATCGCCGCGAGCCGTCTTTCGCGGAAGGTGTCCAGGCGATTCGCAAAGCGGGAGGCATCGCCTCATTGGCGCACCCCGTGCGCGTACACGGCGACGTGCCGCGCATGATGCCGGAGTTGTGCGATGCCGGCTTGACTGCCATCGAGGCCTATCACAGCGACCATGACGCCGAGGACACGGAGTTATACCTCGGCCTGGCGCATCATTACCGCCTGCTGGTAACCGGCGGTTCGGATTTTCACGGCGACGCCAAGCCCGAAGTGAAGCTGGGCACCGGTTACGAAGGGAATCTCCGCATTCCGCCCGAGGTGCTGGAGGCACTCAGGAACGGCGGGCGGTAGTAGCTACTCCGCGATCCCCACCTGCTTCAATAGCCACGCGTATTCGAATGCCGTATCGTGCAGCCGGTCGTAGCGGCCACTGGCGCCGCCGTGTCCCGCCGGCTCCATTTTGACTTTGAGCAGCAGCGGGTTCGCATCCGTCTTCAGCGTGCGCAGCCGCGCCACATATTTGGCCGGTTCCCAATACATCACCTGGCTGTCGTGGAAACTGGTGGTCACCAACATCGCGGGGTACGCGCGTTTCTCCAGGTTGTCGTAGGGGCTGTACGTCTTCATGTAATCGTAGGCGGCCTTTTCGTTGGGATTGCCCCATTCCAGGTACTCACCCACCGTCAGCGGCAGGGACGCATCCATCATCGTGTTCATGACGTCCACGAACGGCACGGCGGCATGCACTGCCTTGAACAAGTCCGGCCGCATGTTGACCACGGCTCCCATGAGCAATCCGCCCGCGCTGCCGCCTTCGATCACCAAGCGGTCCTTGGACGTCCATTTCTGAGCGATCAGATATTCGGCGCAATCGATGAAGTCCTGAAAGGTATTTTTCTTCTTCATCAGCATGCCGTCTTCGCGCCATTTTTCGCCCATCTCGTCCCCGCCGCGGATGTGCGCGATCGCGTATGCCATGCCGCGGTCCAAAAGGCTGATCCGGTTGCTGGCAAACGTCGGCGGCGTTCCGAACCCATAGCTGCCGTAGGCGTAGAGGAACAGCGCGCCCTTCGCGTCGCGCGCGAATCCCTTCCGGTAGACGATCGAGATGGGCACCTTCACGCCGTCGCGCGCCGTGGCCCATAACCGCTCGCTGGCGTACTGCTTCGGGTCGTACCCGCCCAGCACTTCCTGCTGTTTCAGTAAGGTAGATTTGCCCGTGCGCACGTCGTAATCGAAAATGCTCGAAGGCGTGATGAAGCTTTGGTAATTGTAGCGGTAGGTGTTCGATTCGTATTCGGGCGTAGCCGCGGGGAACGCGGAATACACCGGTTCGGGAAACTCGATCGCCTTCCACGCGCCGGTCTTGAAATCGTAAACCCGCAGATGGTTCAGCGCTTCCGATTTCTCCACCGAAACCGCGAAATCCCGGAACAGGTCGATATCCTGCAAGCGCACGTCCTCGCGGTGCGCAATAAACGTCTTCCAGTTCTTGGGCGCGGGATCGCCGGCGGGCGCCGTTACCACGGCGAAGTTGTGGCCGGGCTTGTTGGTGCGGATATAGAACAGGCCCTCCCGATGGTCGAGGTAATAGCGGTGCCCTTTTTCGCGCGGCAGCAGCACCGTAAAGGGATCGCCCGGCTTATCGGCCGGCAGGTACCGCACTTCGGAGGTGTCCTTGGCTTCGATCTGCAAGGCAAGGTACTTCAGATCCCGCGTCTTGCCAATCCCGATATCGTAGAGCTCGTCTTTCTCGTTATAGATTTCCTCGAACTTTTCCGAACCCAGCACGTGGCGCCAGAATTTGTCGCTGCGCTTGGTGACCGCGTCCTCGGTGACCAGGAAGAGCGTCTTATTATCGGCGGCCCATTCCACGGAAGTGACGCGCTCGGTGGTGTCCGGAAGAGTCCGCCCGCTGCGCAGGTCTTTCACCGCGAGCGAGAACTGGCGGAAGCCGACAAAATCGATGGTATAGGCCAGCAGATTCTGATCGTCGCTGATAGCGAACGAGCCCAGCCCCACGAATTTATGTTCCTTGGCGAATTCGTTGGGATCGAGCAGCACTTCTTCCGGCGCCTGCATGTTGCCCTTGCGCCGGCACTGGATGGGATACTGCTTGCCTTCCTCGGTTCGCGAGTAGTAGAGATAGCCGTGCCGCGGCGTGGGGACGGAAAGATCGGTTTGTTTGATCCGCCCCAGCATTTCCTTGTACAGCGCGTCCTCGAATGGTTGAAGATTCTTGGTCATCGCGGCCGTGTAGGCGTTTTCGGCTTCGAGATACTTCACTACTTCGGGGTTCGACCGTTCGCGCAGCCAATAATAATCGTCGATCACGGTCTCGCCGTGCCGCACCTCGCGGTGCTCGATGCGGGGAGCGGCGGGCGCCGCGGGAGCTGTCTGGCAAAAGGCAATGTTAGACATAAGGAAGACGCCAAGGCTGGCGAGGTATGCCGGCTGCATTCTTACAGGCTACTGCGGGTCTGGCGGGCTAGGCAACTAGGGAGACGCGTGGGCACCGACCTCGATGCGACCGCTCCCTTACGGTTGCGGCTCCGAAGCCATTCTGAGCCACGACCGGAGGGAGTGGTTGCCACGGCTTTCGTGACAGGTCCTCAGTTCCGGAACGAGTCGGCCGGACAGCCGAAGTTTCGCACCGCCTGCGTCTCGGTGGTTTCGGCTTCCGCTTTGTGTTCTTCCTTGCGATACATTTCGACCAAATTGCGCGCCGAGGCACATACGTGTCCGCGCACCAGCGGGCAATCGAGGTTCATGGCGCCATTGGCGAGCGAGCATCCGCCGGGATCCATCCTGCTATATAGTTCGACCAGCTTGGCGGGAATCCCGGGAGAGTCGGGGCTTAACGCCAGCGCCTCGAAGTACGTGACTGCCGCCCGGCCGAATTCGCCATTTGCCTGGTAGAGGCCGGCCAACTCCGCGCAGATCTCAGCGCCGCCCGCCACCCGCAGGCCGTATTCGAGCGTCTCGATGGCTTCGCGCGGCTGCGAAAGCCGCTCGTAGATGCGGCCGAGCTCCAGATATACGGCTTCGGTGCCGATCTCGCGCCTGCGCAGCCGGGATTGCGCCTGGTTGATGCGCCGGCCCCGCAGCGCCGCGTCGAGCGCTTTACGATACCAGGGAGCCTGCTCACCGGGAGACGTGAGCGCGTCGCCCACCACGCGGTATGCGCGCGCCGCGGTGGAGTACGCATCGGCGGCGTTTCGTTCATCGGGAAGCGGATCGAGGATAGCCAATGCGCGCTCCGCCTCGCGTACAGATGCCTCGCGATTTTCGCGCGCGGTCTCTTCGAGCGATGCCGCCAGGTTGCGATGCGTTCTATAGCTATTGGGCGAGGTCTCGACGGCGCTCGACCAAAGGCTCATATTATCCGCCCAATCGGAGTTGCGGGCCCAGGTGCGAACGGCCATGGCGGCACAGACCAGGACCAGCAGTGCGCGCCCCCAGGGCCGGACACGCGGCCAATGCCGGCCGGCCGCTCGCCACGCCACGACGGCGCAAATGGCCAGGGCAATGGCCGGCATGTAGAGGAAGCGCTCGGCCATGATTGTGCCGATCGGGATCACGAGATTCGAGGCGGGGGCAAGCACCACGAAGAAGAACGCAATCGAAAACGAGACCGGCTTGGCGCGTCGCCAGCACAGCACCGCCGCCGCGGCAGCTCCGGCCAGCACTGCCAGCGATACAAGAGCTCTCCAATCGCTCCATCCGCCGAGCGGAACCTGGTTGTAGGAGTAATCGCAAGAGAGGGCGGCCGGCCAAATCAGCAATAGGAGATACTTGCCGATCACCTTGATGGCCGTGAGCCGGGCAGTCCAAAAATCGGCGCCCACCAATGGATTGTCGGTGAACGGAAGCCCGTTAAAGGCGCCGGCGAACACGCGCGCTCGCACCGTCAGAAACACAGCGATGGGTAGCGCCGCCACGACATAACCGGGCGCACGGGCGCGCCACGTGGGGCCCGAGCGGAACGTAAGATCGTAGATCGCCATGACTGCCAGCAGCACCACACCGGTCTCCTTGGAGCAAACTCCCACCGCCGCGGCAATCGCTAGTGCAGCCAACCAGGCCAGTCTGCGCTTCCCCGCGGCGCCGGCGGCTTGGATATGGCACGCGATACCCGCCATGATCCCCAAGGCGGCCAGCAAATCGGCGCGTCCCACCACGTTGGTGACCGATTCAGTGAGCACCGGGTGGACCGCCCAAAGCGCGGCGGCGGCGAAGGCCAGCGGCGCCTCTCCCAGCAACAGCAGGGCCAGCGCGTAGACCAACGCGATATTGGCCGCATGCAGGGCGAAGTTCACCCAGTGATAGGAAGCGAGGTTGAGGCCGCTTCCGACGACGGCATAGTTGAACAAGTAGGAGACGGTGGTGAGCGGACGGTAGAGATTCTGCTCGCCCCTGCCGAACCAATAACCTTGCGTCAGAATCAAATTCAGGTTGGCGGCCGTGGCCTCTCGTATGCGGGTGTCCCGGCCGATCACGGAGACGTTGTCGAAAACCATGCCGCCGTGAAAGGAGTTGGAGTACGCCAGCAGCGCGAATATCCAAATAGCCACGATGCGGCGAGCGTGCACGCGCCAAAACATGCGTGGGGCGCGGGGAGCCTCCGCAGCTTTGCGCAGGGGAGATTCCAGGTTATTTCGGGGTCTTTTTTTCGATTCACCGCGCCGCACTCTTCGAGGATAACAGGCTCATTCGTAGCGCAGCGCCACCAGTGGATCCACGTTCGATGCGCGCCGCGCCGGAACATATCCCGAGACCACGGCCACCGCAATCATCACCGCTACCGCGGCGCCCAACGTGAGCGGGTCTGCTGGTTTCAGACCGAACAGTTTGCTCTCGATGAAGCGGGCGCATACCAGGCTCACCGGGACGCCGGCAGCGAGACCGATGAGAATGAGCACCGCCGTCTCGCGCAGAATCATGCGAACCACGGTTGTCCGCTCCGCGCCCAACGCCATGCGGATGCCGATTTCATTGGTGCGCCGCGCCACCGCGTACGAAAGCACTCCATAGAGACCGAGCGCCGCCAGCAGCAGCGCCACGCCGCCGAAGACCGCGGATAGTTGCGCGATCATGCGCTCCTGCCGCAAGGTGTCGTCGAGCAGCGCATCGAGCGTCTTCGCGCCGCGCACGGGAATGCCCGGGTCAAACGCCAGGACCTGGCGGCGCGCGGCTTCGACGATCGCGGCGGGGTCGCCCAGCGTGCGAATCTCGTACCGCATGGACGGCCTGTATTCGCCCAGGGGCTGCCGCGCGGAAAGGTAGAAGCGGCGGTAAACCTCGCGACGCAAACTATGATCGCGGGCGTCGCGCGCCACACCGACGATGGTGAAGGTCTTGCGAGTGTCGGGGAATTCGTCGGTGACGTGTTTGCCTATTGGGTTCTGGCTGCCGAAATAGAACCGGGCGAAGCTCTCGTTCACCACGCAGACGGATTCGGCGGATGCCACATCCCTCGTCTCGACGTCGCGTCCCAGAAGGAGCGGGATGCCCACGACGTGGAAGTAGCCGGGGCCGATGCGATCGAAACGGGCGGAAGCATCGCCGCTCTTCTGGGGGGTGTAGCCTTCCACGCTGATCTGGTCGCCGGATTCGCCGCCGCTGAATAAGCCGTTGCTGGAGTAACTCACGGCGCGCACGCCGGGGATGGCCGCCAGGCGGTCGCGCACGGCTTCATAAACGGCGGGCAAACGTTCGCCCGAATAGCCGGCGGAGAGGAAATCCGTACCTACCACGACCAGTTTTTCGCGCGGGTATCCCAGGTTCACGTTTTCGAGGTTGCGCAGCGTGCGCACGAACCAGCCGGCGCCGATCAGCAGCACCACCGAAAGCGCAATCTGGCCGATCACCAGAATCTTGCCCAGACCCACGCGCGCGGAGCTGCCGGTGAGTCCACGACCGGCCTCTTTCAGGGTGCCGGCAACGTTTACGCGGGCCGAGCGCCAAGCCGGAGCGAAACCGAAGGCGAGGCCGGTGAGGAGACAAATGGCGGTGGTGAAGGCGAGCACGCGCGGATCGGGGTGGACATCCAGCGCCATCGCCTCCGGATTGCGTTCCACCATGCGGATCAACAGGCGGACGCCGGCTACGGCCAGCAGGCTGCCAAGCACTCCGCCGGCGGCGGAGAGCATCAGGCTTTCGGTGAGGAACTGACGGATAATGCGGCCGCGGCTGGCGCCCAAAGCGAGCCGCACGCTCATTTCTTTTTGACGCCCGGCGGCGCGCGCGAGCAGCAGGTTCGCCACGTTGGCGCAGGCGATTAAGAGCACAAGCCCGACTACGGCCATGAGGACGTAGAGCGGATCGGCAAAATCGCCGCGGACCGGGGAAATGCCGTTCGCCGCATCGTGCAATTTGAGATTCTGCTTGAGGATGGTGGGATCGGAACGGCTAAGTTGCGAGAACTCCTCGGCTATGATCTGCTTAAATACCACGTCCACATTGGCCTGCGCCTGCTGGCGCGAGACTCCCGGTTTTAACCGGCCAATGACGGCCAGCCACATGACTTTTTCGGCGATATGTCCGGGATCGTCCTGGAGCCACCCGCGGCCGGGCATGACTTGCGGCTGCATATCGAGCGGGATCCATAGATCGGGCGCGTCGCCCACGGTTTCGCCGCGGAATGCCGGCGGGGCGACGCCGATGATTGCAAGATCGGCTTTGCCGATGCGGATGCGCGAACCGAGCACCGCCGGCGATCGAGCGAATCGCCGCAGCCAGCACTGGTAGCTGATGACGGCATAGGGCGCGCTGCCGGGGCCCGTCTCGTCCGCCGCCGTAAACGTGCGCCCCAGCGCGGCGGTTACGCCCAGGGTTTCGAAATAGCCTCCGCTTACCAGCCGGGTGCGCACCTCTTCCGGAGCCTGGTCATCGATGACGGCGTTGTTGCGGTCCATTTGGCTTTGCGCGGCCAGCAGTCCGGAGAACACCTGATTGCGGTCGCGCAGGCCCTCGAATTCACGGGTGGAAAGAACGTCGCGCTCGCCATCCTCGTTGCCGATGGAGACGCCGCTCGAAGAAGGATCGGTCAACGCCACCAATTGCTGCGAGTCCTTGACCGGCAGCATTTTGAGCAGCACCGCATCGATGAGGCTGAAAATGGCCGTGTTGGCGCCGATGCCGAGCGCCAGCGAGAGCGCCGCCACCGCGGTGAACCCCGGGTTTTTCAGCAACATGCGGGCGCCGAACGCGATATCCTGACGCAGTTCTTCGAGAGCCGCCATGGACAGTTGGACGCCGCGCGGACGGGATTCGTTAGTCGAAGATCACGGTTTTGTGAAGATACTGCAGGATGCGGCGGTCCAGGTGCCAGCGCACGGCGCGCGAGAGGACCAACCGCTCCACATCGCGGCCTTTCTGGATCAAATCGGCCAGACTGTCGCGATGGGAGACGCGCGTGACATCCTGCTCGATGATCGGGCCCTCGTCGAGTTGTTCCGTAACGTAGTGAGCGGTGGCGCCGATGAGCTTCACACCCCGGCCAAAGGCGGCATGATACGGTTTGGCGCCGCTGAAGGCGGGCAGGAACGAATGATGCACGTTGATGATGCGTCCGGGATAGCGGGCCACGAACGCCGGCGAGAGTACCTGCATGTAGCGCGCCAGGACGATGGTGTCCACCCCGTGCTGTTCCAGCAACTCCATCTGCCCGCGCTCCACTTCGAGTTTCCGTTCGGGCGCGATCGGCGTGTGAACGAATGCGGCGCCGTGGAAACCGGCCAGCCGTTCGGCGTCGGTATGGTTGCTGACGATCAGGGGAATCGCGCAGCGCAGTTCGCCGGTCGAGTGGCGATGGAGGAGGTCGGCCACGCAGTGCAGATCGCGCGAAACGAAGATAGCCAGCACGGGAAGATCGAGCGAATATTCGACGCGCCAATCGAGCTCCAGCTTTTCGGCCAGCGGCGTGAACTGTTCGCGAAATGCGGCGCGATCGAGGGCGAATTCGGCGACGTCCCACTCGATGCGCATGAAGAAGAGGCCTTCTTCGTTGTCGCGATGCTGGTCGGCGTGCAGGATATTGGCTCCGTGCTGGTATAGGAAGCCGGAGATTTCGGCCACCAGACCCTTACGGTCGCGGCAATGGATCAGGAGGATGGCGGAGTTTTTCAAAGTGGCGGCTATACCTTATTCTTCAGCGCGGCCATCACCTGCTCGGTAATCGCCCGCACCAGCGCGTCGGTTTCTTCGCGGCTTCGGGCGCCCGCCGAGGGAGGGTCAAGGGCAATGGCGCCGGGCCTGGGGGAAAGGTCGCAGACGGCACAGGCGTCATCCTCATGGCGCGGATCGGGCAGTCCCAACCTCTTCTTGATGGCCAGCAAATCCGCCGCTTTGCTCTCCGCAATGTGGGAAAGCGGGGCGCCGAGTTGGGCTGCCAGCATCAGGGTCCAGCAGTAGGTATCCACAACTTCCACGTACCATTCGGCGTGCGTCACGGTGTCGCCCCAGGTCACGATGCCATGGTTCGAGAGCAGGATGGTGTTGTGAGTCCGCACGAAGGGGATCACCGTGCGGGCAAACTCGGCTGTGCCGGGCGTTTCATAAGGCGAAATCGCCACCTTGCCGACGAAGACCTCGTATTCGGGAATCACGCAGGTGGGCGGCACCTTTCCGGTAATGGCGTAAGCGGTGGCATGAGGCGGGTGGCAATGCACCACGGCCTTGGCTTCCGGCACCTCTTTATAAATCTCCAGGTGCAGCAGGATTTCGCTGGTGCGCGGGCGGCCGCCGGCCAATTGCTTGCCTCCCAGGTCCACCAGGCAGAGATCCTGCGGGCGAAGATCGGCTTTGCTGACCAGGGTGGGGGTGCAGATCACCTCATTGGGGCCGATGCGGTAGGAGATGTTGCCGCCGTTGCCATCCACATATTGGCGCATCCAGAGCTTGCGTCCCACACCGCAGATCTCTTCCTTGATGGCCACGGCTTCCGCCGAATGAAAGAGCGCGAGCCGCGCGGGGTCAACGCCGGGAACGGCAGCGGCCGAAGCAGCGGACGAGCGGCGGAGCGCGACGGAGCGGCGTTCCAGGGCTTCGCGGGCGGAGGGCGTCAGAATCGCGCTCTCGACCACGACGATTTCGCCGGCGCCGTCCGCCGCGGCGGTCTCGATATCGCCCTCGGTAATGACCTTCAATGCTGTGAAATCGATCGTCTTCATCTGGACAACTTTCCACAGTAACACTCTGGCAGGGTCCGCGGTTTCGGAGCGGCCGGCGTTTTATACTTCGTAATGATAAGGAGAACGACGATGAAGAACCTGCTGCTCGCGGCGTTTGCCGCGATGGCCATGCTGGCGGCGAACCTGTTGGCCGCCGATACCGCTCCGAAAACGGTCATCCATGTGATCTCGATCCAGTGGAAACAGACCGCCACGCCGGCCCAGATTGACAAGGCACTCCAAGGAGCCCAGGCGCTGCCCGCGGCATACCCCGGAATTACGCGCGTCTGGACGAAAGCCATAAAGAAACAGCTTCCGGAGGGTTATACCCACGTCATCGTGATGGAATTTGCCAACGAGGACGCGCTCAAGAATTACGCCGGCAGCCCCGCGCAACAAAAGTGGTATGACGTGTATATGCCGATCCGGCAGGAGAGCCGGACCAGCGATATTACGAATTAGACCTTGAGTTCTCCCACCGCTTGCAGGATGCGGCGCACTTTCTTGGGAGAGATCGAGAGTTTCTCGGCAACGCGCGAGATCTTGCGGCCTTCGCGCTCCCAGACTTTGGGGATTACCAGGCGCGCGAACTCTTCGGTTAGCTGCTGAAACGAGGTGTGCTCGACAATGCCCTCGCTCCAGGCGCGCAGCATGGGGTCAATGGGCGCGGCGCGCAGCACGGCGGCTTTGAGGGATTCCAGCTCCTCCCATACGTACTGGTGCTCGGCGGTCTCCGGCTGCAATAAAGCCGTAGCTTCGTCGCGGCAGCGGCGCGCGCCATCGAGATCGGCATTCGGGCCGGCCGCCAAGATCAGCCCTTGCCAGACGTAGGCTCGCGCCAGTAGACGGCGGTTCTGAGTGTGGGCGGCAAAGTTGACGGCGTCGCGGGCAAAAGTGACGGCGGCATCGCGGTGCCGGGTGGGATCGCCGATCTGCTCCTCGAAAGCAGCGGTTTCCACAACGCATTGCAGGGTCCGCGCGCGAGCCATGACGAAGTAATCGCGCTTTTCATCGCCGTGGCGAAAAGCCTCGGAGGCTTCCGCGGCGGCTGCTTCCAGGTCGCCCGCGTCCAGGCGCAGAAAGCCGCGCGTAATGTGTCCACCGGCAATGCCGCGGTGGTTATGGTGCTGCGCGTAGATAGCCGTCGATTCTTCGAGGTGCGCGGCGGCCTCCGCGCGGATGGATTCAATGCGGGAACGCAATACCGCGGTGGGTCCGGAGGCGGCGCCGCCCGAACGGCGCGAGGCGGCGATCAAGTCGAGCTCCCGTTGCACCTCGAGCGCCCGCAATCGTTTCACGAACGCGAGGTTCTGAAGGGTGCGCGCCATCTGGAGCGGGCCCCCACCGCTCGAACGGTACTCCACCAGCGCCTTTTCAAAATACTCGACCGCGCATTCATAGCGGCCCTGCCGGCGCGCGATACGGCCGTGGGCGGATTGAATATTGCCGCGGTTCAGGAAGTCGTCGGTTTGGGCCAGGGCTTCCTCGGCCCGGCGCAGAGTTGTAACGGCATCGTCCAGCTTGCCTTTTTGGAAAGCCAGCCAGCTTTCGGTGACTTGCATGACGGCGGCCATCTGCAGGTAGCCGCAAGTGAGGGCCAACTCTTCGCCGCGAGCGATGTAAGGCACGGCTTCTTCATATTGGCCGGATCTCCGCAGGCAGCGGCCCGTCCAGAAATTGGCGATAGCCAGGAGTTCGGGATCGTCCACATCGCTCTCGAGGCTCTGCACAAAGTGGAAATGAGCCATGGCGCGATCGTAATCCTCGTGCGACATATCTACCACGCCCTGTGCCATGCGGAGGTGCAGATAGTCGATCAGCGGTAGAGCGGCCATGGCGGTAGACGGAAAACGTGGCAGCAGCCGTTCCAGGAGATCGGCCGATTCGAACCCGGCATCCACCCACTGCGCGATCAGGCCGAGGAATACGCCGGCACGCGGGCGGGATGGGCCGAGCGAATCGATAGCGGGACGCAAGTTATTCAGAATGTGGATACCGTGGGCGATGCGGCGGTAGCCTAAGTCGTCCCGCAACTGCGTCAACAATGGAATTATTTCCGTGGCGGGTCCCATGTGGGAAGTATGGCGCCACGCTGCCCGCTAGTCCAGGTAATCGTAGGCGCGCAACGTCAGGAAGTCCGGGAACTCGGAAGTGTCGAGCATTTCCACATAAAGACGTTCAGCCAGATCGAGCCGGGTATCGGCGATCTTGCCGCGGAGCTTATCCACGGTGGTCCGCAGCATTTCGTGGACCGTCGACTCGGGCATCGCCCGGTGGCGGACCCATTGCCACACTTGCGCGCGGCAGATTTCGGCGGTGGCTGCATCTTCCATCAAGTTGTAGATCGGCACACACCCGTTGCCACCCAGCCAGGCGGACAAGTAGCGCAAGCCGACATCCAGGTTGATCTGGAGGCCCTCTTTGGTGATTTCGCCGGTGGGCGTCGACAGCAAGTCAGCCGGGGTGGTTGCACACGAAACCAGGCGTTCGACTTGGTTGGGAAACGCCATGTGGGTATCGAAGATGGACTTGGCCAGCGGCACCAGACCGGGATGCGCAACCCAGGTGCCGTCGTGGCCGGCCCAGACCTCGCGCAGTTTATCGGCGCGGACCTTGGCCAGGGCGACTTCGTTCGCCGCGGGGTCGTCCTTGATGGGTATCTGCGCGGCCATGCCGCCCATGGCGTGGGCGCGGCGCTTATGGCAGGTGGCGATCAGGAGATTCACGTAGGACGCCAGGAAGTGACGCGTCATGGTAACGCTGGAACGGTCCGGCAGCAGGTGGGACCGATGATTGCGGAATTTCTTGATGTAGCTGAAGATGTAATCCCAACGTCCGCAATTCAAGCCGGCGATATAGTCGCGCAGCTCCCAGAGGATTTCGTCCATTTCGAACGCGGCCAGGATGGTTTCGATGAGGACCGTGGCGCGGATGGTACCGTGCGCAATGCCCAGTTCGTGTTCGGCGGCCTCGAAAACGTCGTTCCAAAGGCGGGCTTCGTGGCGGTTTTCCAGCTTGGGCAGGTAGAAATACGGTCCGGTGCCGTTGCGGCCGAGGGCGCGCGCGTTATGGAAAAAGAACAGGCCGAAATCGAACAGAGACGCCGAGATCGGCTGGCCATCGACCTGCAAATGCTTTTCGACCAGATGCCAACCGCGCGGGCGGACCATCAGCACCGCGGGGACTTCGCTCAGTTCGTAGCGCTTGCCCTCCGGACTGACGTGGGTGATGGTTCCATTGACGGCGTCCTGGAGATTGCGCTGGCCTTCGATCACGTTTTGCCAGGTGGGCGAGTTGGAATCCTCGAAATCCGCCATAAAGACCGAGGCGCCGGAGTTCAGCGCATTGATGATCATTTTGCGGTCGGTGGGTCCGGTGATTTCCACGCGGCGGTCCATCAGGTCCGCGGGAACGTCGGCAACCCTCCAGGAGGATTTGCGGATCTCGGCGGTCTCGGCGGGAAAGACGGGCTGCCATCCGTCGTCGATCTCCTGTTGGCGCACAATCCGGGCTTCCAGCAGGGAGCGGCGCCGGAGTTCGAAGGTCCGGGATAACTTCACCAGAAACTGGATGGCCTCCGGGGTCAGGACGCGAGCCTGCGACTCGGCGGACGGGGCGGTGACGCAAATCGGTTCAGGTTGGGCGGCGGTCACGAATGGGTTCCTCTGGTAGAGATGCTAACGCAGTAAGAGCAGGACCACCTCTCTCGCCGTCCAATTCGGACCAGTGGTCCGAGGCGCACCAGGCGCGTTGCGCGAGAGAGGCAGGATGCCGTCTACTAAATGCACACGGCCATTCGGAGGCCGCCGGCGTGGATTCGAACAGACCGGCGCCGGCGGAGAACGGCCGTGGCCAAAGAAGAGGGGGAATTCCATGAAGAACAACGGGTGGACGAACGGATCAGGCCGCCAGGACCGCTGGAACGGGATCGCTCGGCCCTATACCGCCGAGGCGGTCGAGCGGCTGCGGCCCTCGATATCCATCGATTACACACTCGCGCGCCTGGGCGCCGAGCGCTTATGGGATCTGTTGCACGGCGAATCCTATGTGGCCAGCCTGGGCGCCATGACCGGCAACCAGGCTGTCGAACAGGTCCAGGCCGGATTGAAGGCGATCTACGTGAGCGGGTGGCAGGTGGCCGGGGACGCGAACCTGTCCGGGCAAATGTATCCGGACCAGAGTCTCTATCCCTCCAACAGCGTGCCCACGTTGGTGCGGGCGATCAACAACGCGTTCCTACGGGCCGATCAGATTCACCGGGCCGATGGGAGCGCGGGACCGTACTGGTTTGCGCCCATTGTGGCGGACGCGGAAGCCGGCTTTGGCGGGGTGCTGAATGCCTTCGAGCTGATGAAAGCGATGATCGAGGCGGGAGCCGCGGCGGTCCACTTTGAAGACCAGCTTTCCAGCGCCAAGAAATGCGGGCACCTGGGAGGCAAGGTGGTGGTGCCGATTCGCGAGTTCGTTCGGAAACTGGTCGCCGCGCGGCTGGCGGCGGATGTAATGAAGATACCCACGCTGCTGATTGCGCGTACCGACGCCGACAGTGCCAAGCTGCTGGAAAGCGATATCGACCCGCGCGATCATCCGTTTCTCACGGGCACGCGGACGGAAGAAGGTTTCTATACCTATCGCGGCGGAATTGAGGCGGCCATCGTCCGCGGGTTGGCCTATTGCCCGTATGCGGATGTCATTTGGTGCGAGACTTCGCACCCCGATCTCGACCAGGCGCGGCAGTTCGCGGAAGCGATCCACGCCGAGTATCCGGGAAAGCTGCTGGCCTACAACTGCTCTCCCTCGTTCCATTGGAAGAAGCACCTGGACGAGTGGGAAATCGCGGAATTCCAGATGCGCCTCGGCGAGATGGGGTACAAGTACCAGTTCGTGACTCTGGCCGGTTTCCATTCGCTGAATGCGGGAATGTTCCAACTGGCGCGGGAATACGCGCAATCCGGCATGGCCGCCTACGTACGGCTACAGGAGCAGGAGTTCGCGCTGGTCGAAGACGGCTATTCGGCGGTGAGGCATCAGCGATTCGTGGGGACGGGGTACTTCGACGCGGTGCAGACCACCGCGGCCGGAGGCCATACGTCCACCGAGGCGCTCGATGGTTCGACCGAGACTGCCCAGTTTACGCAGGTGGGGAGGATCGACGAGCAGGCATCCAATAGCTTGCCCGTCTGAACATAGTTTTCAGCGATCGGCGTTCAGCAAGCGCTAGCAATTATCATGGATGTGATGATCCGAAGCGTTTGCGTTTACTGCGCCTCGAGCGAAAAGACTCCGGCGATCTACCACGATGCCGCCGCGCGCCTGGGCCGGGTGCTGGCCGGGCAGGGCCTGACGCTGGTGTATGGCGGCGGCGGGGCTGGTTCCATGGGGCGTCTGGCCAGCGCCGCCCTATCGGCGGGCGGGAAAGTCACGGGAGTGATTCCGCGATTCATGGACGATTTGGAATGGGGGCATCGCGGACTCACCGAGTTGCGGGTGGTCGAGGACATGCACGAAAGAAAGCGCACGATGCTGGACCTGAGCGACGCGGTTGTGGCCCTCCCCGGCGGTTGCGGCACCTTCGAAGAGCTGATGGAATCGATTACGTGGAAACGATTGGGGCTGTTTCGCGGCCCGATCGTGCTGGTCAACGTAAACGGTTTCTACAACCCCTGCGTGGAGCTGCTCAACCGTTCGGTGGACGAAGGTTTCATGGACGAGCGGCATCGGGCGATGTGGTCGGTGGTGCGTGAGCCGGAGGAAGTGCCGGAAGCGCTCCGCTCCGCGCCCGAGTGGCCGGCCGATGCGCGCTCCTTCGCGGTGGTGGGGCCGGGCAAAAGATAGCCGAAGAAAACCAATGGGCCGCCGATAAACGCGGATCAACGCGGATAACCAAAAACCAATGGCTTTATCTGCGTTCATCTGCGTTCATCGGCGGCCGAACACTTTTTTCGCGAGTTGCTACGGCTCGAACCCCAGGGCGGCCACCGCCAGACCCAGCGCGCGGGAATCGTTCGGTGGATGGAAGGGCGGTCTGGCATCGATGGTGACCAGCACGTAACCGGCGGGCGCGGGCGGCACCTCCCATCGAATCGTCTGCCTCCCCGGTTTATCCAGTTGACGCGCGGGCAACTCCCGGCCATCGATCGCCACGCGCACAGTGACCGGGCCTACGGCGCGCAACATGTCGCCGCTCGCGCCGCCGCGCAGCGAGAAGCCTCGCGCGTCCGCGGGACGGCGAAGGCGGACCACCGAATGTGGCGCAATCCAGCGGAAGTCGTCCTCGAGTTTGTACCAGCCCTCCACGAGGTCGCCAGGCGGCTCCGTGCCATCCATGCGCAGGTAGGAGGGGTGGATGGAGAGGGTCTCGGAGTCGACGATTGTCAACTTGCGGAAGCCCGGTTTCCACACCAGCAAAATGGCGCCATCCTTTGTCAGGAGATCGGCACCGCCATTGTCGATCGAGCGAACCGGCAGGTTCAGATCGCCGAAAATGCAGTGGATCGCCCCTTCCATGCCCCAACTGGCAAAGCCGGGGATAATGCCGGAGTAGACCACGGCGCGGGGCGCGGGCGCTTTCGCGCTGTAGCGGTCGAGGGTCGTGACCCATTCCCGCACCTGGTCGTCGAGCGCCAGGGTGGGCCGCCGCTGGATGTGCAGCTCGTGCAGTTCGAGCGGTGTCCAGAGCAGGAAGAACGCCGCGATGGCCGCGGGATGCGCCTTTTCCGCCACTCCCGAAGCGCATACCGCCAGGCCCAGGAAGGGCACATAACAGTAGGCGGCAAAGACGCGGCCGGGCAGGAACAGCATGGGCACGAGAAGAGCGGCCAACATGGCCAGGCCGAACCATGTCCGCCGCGTCCTGGAGAGCCATGCCGCTAGCGGCAGCGCGAACCCCAAATACGGAACCAGGAACACGCGGCCCGCATAGAAGACACTGGTCTTGGCCAGGGCAGCCGGCGTGAAACGGAAGGTGTAATCGTTGTTTACATTCGGATTGCGCAGAACGCCTTGCAAACCGAACGAAAGCGAAATCAGAAAAAACGGAACCAGCGGTTTCCAGCGCCGCTTGCCGAACCAGAGCTCGTAGCCGGCCAGCACCACCGGCAGCATAACCGCCACTTCCTTCGATTTGTAAGCCAGCCAGAACGAGAGGATACTGAGAATCCAGCGCCCGCGCATGTAACACAGCAGACTCAGCAGACAAAAGGTGGCCGAGAGCACGTCGAACACATACATGGGTTTCCAGAACGCGTCGAAAAGTGCCAGGTGCAGCGCGAAAAACGCGGTTGCCGCCCCCGCGGCCAGCGGCGGGGCGCCCAGACGGCGAACCACCAGCCAAAGCAGCCACACATTCAAGAGGTGAAAGGCTTGGAGCGCGATCAGGTACGGCGGAAAATTCAAGCCGAACAGGTTGCCGGCGGCGTAGAAAAAGAAATGGCCCACGGGGCGGAAATTGTCGGCTTGAAACGCGGGGCTCAGCACCTGAAAAAGGTAGGTTGTCAGCGGAGTGGTGGGCGCCCAGGCAAGATTATCGAGCTCGTCGGACTGAAAGTAACCGCGATAAGCCGCGTGGTTAAGCAGCAGGAAGGCCGTTGCCAGCAGGACAGCCAGCAGCAGACCGGAGCGCTTCGTCATCTTGGGCCATTGTACTCGCGTGCGCCTATTTCCCTTTTTGTTCGCCTGAGCTACACTGGACCCAATGCCGCAACTGATCACGGGACCCGCCGGCTGCGGGAAGACCGCCTACGTTCTGGACCGGTTGCGCCTGGCTCTGAAGACCGGAAATCGGGCAGTCCGGCTTTTGGTGCCTACCGCCACGTTGGCGCGGCATTTACAGAACCGCATCGCGCGCGAAGGATTCGTGCTGCGCCGGGGGCTCATCCAGACACTTTCCGGTTTTGTCGAGGATTTTGCCGCCGAGGCCGCGCTGGCTTCGGACGCCGTGTTGTACTTGATCGTCGAAGAGGCCGTACGGCGCGTGAATCGCGAGGAATTCGCACGCGTGGCGCATATGCCGGGGTTCTGCGCATCGCTCGCGCGCACCATCGAGGAGTTCGCATCGGCCGGTTGTGACAGCGCGCGTTTGGAGAAGGCAGGGGTGGAAGCGCCGCTGGCCACGGCATTTGTGGCCGTGTACCGGGAAGTAGATCGAGAGCTCGCGCGGCGCGGCCTGGTGCTGCGAGCGGCACGTCTGGAACGCGCCGCGCGCCGTATCGCGGCCGAAGGACTGGGCGGAATCGAGACCGTCTGGCTGGATGGTTTCCACGCGCTGCCGGATCCGGAACTGGAGTTGATCGCGGCGCTTACCCGCCATGCCGAGGTCGCGTTGACACTGCCGGAAACCGGGCTGGCGGGCGGGTTGCGCGAACGGCTTTCATCCCTGGGATTTCATGAACAGCGGCTGGCGCGCGTACGGTCTTCGCCCGCCCTGGCGCTGGTGGCGGCGCCCGGAATCGAGCGCGAAGCCGAAGAGATCTCCCGCATGATTCTGGAGCAGGCCGCGGCAGGCCGTCCGTTTCATGAAATGGGAATCGTCGTGCGTACCGCCGAAACGTACGTGCCAGTGCTCCGTTCCGCGCTCGAACGCTTCGGCATCCCCGCTTGTTTTTATTTCGACGAGCGGCTGGATGAGCACGCCGCGGTTCGGTTTCTGACCGTCGCCGTGGACTCCATGCTGGGCGGATGGGACCACGCGAAAACGCTCGAGGTGCTGCGCGGCGCGCCGCGATTTGCGGTTTCGAACGGCATGGACCGTTTCGATTTCGCCGTGCGGGAACAGTTGCCCAACGCGGGCCTGGGCGGGTTGAAAAAGCTGGCGGAGGAAAACGGATCGGATAAGTTGCTGCCGCTCATGGACCATTTGGCCTCGCTCGAAGAGTGGCGCTCGTTTGTGCTTGCCCCCAAGGACTGGGCCGCGCGGCTGAGCACGCTCCGCAACCTGTTCCGGCCCAATGTGGCGCAGGTGGCCGAGCCGCATACCAGAGAAATGGCGCTCGAATGGCGCCGGCAGGCGGCCGCGTTAGGGCAATTCGCGAAGACTCTCGAGGAAGCCGCGGCGGCGCTCGATCCGGCGGTTGAAATTCCGCTGGAACCGTTTTGGAAGGCCGTGAACTCGGCGCTGCGGCTCACGCCGCTCCGCATGGACGATGGGCGGCGCAACGTGGTCCACGTGCTAAGCGCTCCGGAGGCGCGCCAGTGGGTGCTGCCCATTGTGTTTGTGTGCGGGATGGTGGAAAAGCAGTTTCCGCGTCCGCACCGGCAGGATGCGTTCTTTCCCGATGCGGCGCGTTGCCGGCTGGCGGCAGCCGGAATTCGGGTGCGTACCGCGGCCGAATTCGAGCGCGAGGAACGGGAACTGTTCGAGGCGGCCCTGACGCGCGCCACCATGCTGGTGTCGCTCTCTTATCCCGAGTTCGACGCGCGCGGCGAGCGCAATCTGCCCTCGATCTTCCTTGAAGACCTGCTGCTGCCCGCGCGGCCGGCGCGCGTGGTGCGTCCGCAACCGCGCTTTGCGAGCGGGCCGGCGCCGCTCGCTCCCATCGGCGCCCCCGGGTTGCTGCGCGTTCTGGGCGAGAAGACCGCCAGGCTTTCCCCCACCGCGCTCGAGATGTACTTGCAGTGCGGTTTTCAATACTTCATCCAGAGGACGCTGCGGTTGGCGAAGGCGCCGCCGCGCCCGGCCGAGCGGTTGGATTTCGCGGTGCAAGGGACCATCGTGCACGAAGTATTGGCCCGCTGGTGGCCCGATCCCGAGCAGAGTATCGCGGGGCTGTTCGAAAGCGTGTTCGAGCGGCTGTGCGAGGAGAAACGAATCCCCACGGCCTACCACACCGAGCGGCTGCGCAACGCCATGCTCGACGATTTGCGGGCCTTCGCCGCCCATTCCGAGTGGCCGCGGGCGCTGTTCCAATCGCGTACGGAAGAGAAATTCAGCTTTGTGCTTGACGACGGCCTCGAAATCTACGGCCGCATCGACCGGCTGGATGTGGCGGCGGATGGGCGGGCCTACGTGATCGATTACAAATACAGCAACAGCCAGAATACCCGGCGGAAACTGACCGATGAACTGTTGCTGCAAGCGCCCCTATACCTGATGGGCGCGGAGCGGACGTTGGGGGTGAAGCCGTCCGGCATGTTCTACGTGGGGCTGAAAGGCGGAGTGGTCTACGCCGGCTGGAGCGAGGAACCGATGCTCGAAAGCTCTCCGTTTCCGGAGGGGTGGTTCGACCGGACGCGCGAGAGGACGGTCCAGGCCGTGGCGGAAATTCGTGCCGGCCGGGTGGAAGTGCGCCCGGCGAACCCGGAGCATTGCCGGTACTGCGATTCGCGGGACATCTGCCGCGTCGAAGCGGCGCGCGCGGAGGCGGCGTTGGCGGAGGGCGCATGAAGGAGCTGAACTTCACGGCGGACCAGCTCGCGGCCATCGATGTGACGCGGCGGCACCTCGATACCTGCGTGGTCGCCGGCCCCGGCTCTGGCAAGACCACGGTCCTGGTGGAGTACTTCCGGCGCCTGGTGGCTGCCGGTGTCGATCCGCTGCGCATTCTGGCCATCACGTTCACCGAAAAGGCGGCCGGCAACATGCGCGAAAAGCTGGCCCAGGCGTTCGCCGAACACTCCGGCATCCGGGCGAAATTGGAGCGGGCATGGGTCTCGACCGTGCACGGCTTCTGCGCCCGCCTGCTGCGCGAGAATGCCGTTTTCGCGGGAATCGACCCGGATTTTTATGTGGCCGACGAACGCGAGGCGTGGCGTCTCCAGCAGGAATCGATGGCGGAGGCCATGGAGCAGCTCTTCGCGGAGGACCGCGCGGCGGTGCGCGCGTTGATCCGCGGCCTCTCATCGATTGAGTTTGAGGAAGCCGTGCTTTCGGCTTACGATGCAATGCGCGGGGCGGGCATTCGAATGGAGAACTTAACGGCATTCCCCACGCCGCAAGGTGTGAGCATGGCGGAGTTCGCGGCTACGGCCGAGGCGCTCGAGCGCGATCCGCTCGCCATTTGGAATTATCGACAGAAACAGCATCGTAATGAGGTTGTGGAATCTGCGCGGCGGATTGTCGATGCCGCGGAAACGGCGGAAGCGCTGCGCGCGCTCGAAGAGTTTCCCGCCAACCTGCAAAAATCCAAGCGCGGCACCGCCGCCTATGAGCTGGTGCGGCAACTGAAAGAGCAGGCCAAAGAGCTGCGCTATACGGTGATTACCGAACATTACGCGCCCCAGCGGCAGTTCCTGATGGGCATTTTGCGCCGCTTCGATCTCCTCTACCGTGGGCGTAAGGCGCGAGCGGGAGCGCTCGATTTCGCCGATCTGGAAGAGTTCGCGGTGCGGCTGCTGGAAGAGCATCCGGAGACGCGGGCGCGGCTGCGGCAACAGTTCGACCACATTTTGATGGATGAGTTCCAGGACACCAACGGCCAGCAAGCGCGCCTGGTAGCGCTTATGCGGCCGGCGGACCGGTTCTATGCCGTGGGCGACATCAACCAATCCATTTTCGGTTTCCGCCATGCCGAACCGGCCGGGTTCATCCAGTACCGCTCGGAAATCGAACGCTCGGGCCGGCGCCTGGTTTTGCTGGCGGCGAATTTCCGTAGCCGCGCGGAGATCCTGCGCGCGGTGGAAACGGTGGTCGAGGGCGAAAAGGGCATCGAGCCGCACCGATTGGCGGCTGCCCGCGTGTTCGACGCTGCCAAACCGGCGGCCGTGGAGGCGATCGGCGTCACGGCGCCGGACGCCGCCGCGGCGGGACGCGTGGAAGCACAATGGGTGGCGCGGCGGATGCTCGAGCTGCTGGAGGAATCGCCGGAACTCGCATTCCGCGACGTGGCCGTGCTGGTGCGCAACACGGAAGTGATCGCGGATTTCACGGCGGCGTTCGACGAGGCTGCTATTCCGTACCTGGTGAACCGCGGCAAGGGCTTCTACGAATCGCGCGAGGTGATCGACCTGATGCACCTGCTGCGCGCCATCGCCAATCCGCGCGATGAATTGAGCGTGGCGGCGGTGCTGCGGTCGCCGCTGGTGGGCGCTTCGGATGAAGCGCTGCTGGCGTTGCGCCTCATGGGCGACAACATTGGCGCGGCTCTCATGCACTTGAGTCCGGAAAACGCGGGCGAATTGGCGAGCGACGATTTCAGCAAACTGACGCGGTTTCGCGATCGGCTGCGCGAGTGGCGCCTCGGGCGCGACGGCATGGCATTCGACCGGCTGCTGCTCTCCGCCATCGACGATTGCGGATACCGGCCCGCATCCGGCGCGCGCGGCATGGCCAACATCGAGAAGTTTCTGGCGCAGGCGCGGGCAGTTGCGAACCGCATGCCGCTCGACCGGTTCGTGGAGGAGTTGGCGTGGGTGCGCGCATCCAACCCGCGCGAGCCGGACGCGCCGCCCGACGAAGCCGCCAATGCCGTGAAGGTGATGACGGTGCACTCGGCGAAGGGATTGGAGTTTCCTATCGTATTCGTGGCGGCGCTGCACAAGGGCGTGGAGAGCAGTCCTCCGGTGGTGGCATTTTCGCCGCGGATCGGCCTGGGCGCGCGCTGGCGCAATCCGGCGGCGCGGGAAGATAAAGACGACCTTTTCCAGCACGCTATTCGCGACGAGCGGGCGCGGCGCGAAGCGGAGGAGAGCAGCCGCCTTCTTTATGTAGGCATGACACGCGCCGAGCAGTACCTGGTGCTGAGCTTCGCCGCCGGCGGCAGGAAACTGGGAAATTGGGCGGAAGTCGTGGCGCGCAACCTGCACCTCGATCCGGACCCGCCGCGCCAGGAGACAGTGGTTCGCACGGCGCCCGATGGCCAGGAATGGAACCTGCGCGTGCTGATGGCCGATCGCCCTCCGGATCTCATGGCGCGTGCGCATCCGGCGCCGGCCGTCGAAGCGGAAACCGTGGAGTGGCTGCCGGCCCCGGCGATTTCCGGTCAGCAGGACACGAACGCCACCGTAACCGCGCTGGCGGCATTCGCCCGCTGTCCACGAAGCTATTATCTGGGCCGCTACCTGGGTTTTGAGGGCCGTCAGGCCGAATTCGAAGGGGCCGAAGAATCCGGTGAACTCGCCGCCGCCGAGTTCGGGACCCAGGTGCACCGCTTGCTTGCCGGCATCGAGGTCGCGCGGCCCGATCCTGAGGCGCTGCGGCTGGTGGAAGCGTTCCGCGCGGGGCCGCTGGGCCGGCGCCTCGCGCGGGCCACGCGCATCGAACGCGAATTCGATTTTCTGATGGCACTGGACGGCCTGGTGGTCCGCGGCCAGGTGGACCTGTGGTTCGAAGAAGGCGGCGAGCTGGCCATTGTGGACTACAAAACCGATGCCGTCACCACCGCCGAGGCCCATCGCCGCGCGCAGGATTACGCAATGCAGCTCCGGCTTTATGCCCTGGCGGTCGAGCAGGTAGCGGGGCGCGCGCCCAACCGGGCTTGGCTCGATTTCTTGCGGCCGAATGCATTGGTCGAGGTGGATTTGACGCCGTCGCTGCTCGAATCGCCCGAGCAGATTGTGCGCGAGTTTCAGGAAGCCCAAACCACGCTGCGGTTTCCGTTAAATGAAGGGGAACATTGCCGGCGCTGCCCGTTCGTGCGGGATTTGTGCCCGGCGAGAGGAAACTGACGATGATCAAAGCAATCATAGCCGCGGCCGCGCTCGCGACGGCCCTCGGTGGACAGGATCGGCCCGCTTCAGGGCCAACCGGCGATTTCTGGCAGTCCTTGCGATTCCTTTTAGGCACCTGGGAGGCCAAGACGCAGGGCGGTTCGGCGGGAGCCACTGGCGCCGGCACGTATACGTTTCAACTCGAACTGCGGAACCATGTTCTCGCCCGGCACACGGCGGCAGCGGGATGCCAAGGGCCGGCCGATTTCAATTGCGAACACGGCGACCTGCTCTACGCCTATCGGGACCACCCCGGAGAACCGCTGAAGGCAATCTATTTCGATAATGAAGGCCACGTAATCCATTACGACGTGACCACTCCCGATGCCAACACGGCCGTGTTTGTTTCTGCCCCATCCGAGGCCGGTCCGCAATTCCGTTTGATCTACGAACGGAAAGGCCAAGTTATGCGGGGCAAATTCCAGCTTCGCGCGCCGGGTCAGAGTGAGTTCCGTTCCTATCTGGAATGGAGTGGAGAGAAGAAACCGTAACCGAAAAGTAACGCGGCGTTGCTAAGCTGATGGAACAACGGTACGGTGTCCTCCGTAAGAACCGATTGACGATGAAAAACCTGGACCATGCGGCCGCCGTGGGCTTGCTTGCCCTGATGGGCGTGCTGGCCGGCGGCGCGGCTCTTCGAGAGTCCGTCACCGTGGATGAAGTCGCGCATATCGGCGCGGGATTGAGCTACCTGCAGCGTCTGGACTTGCGCCTGAACGGGGAGCACCCGCCGCTGGGGAAGGTCCTGGCCGCCTTGCCGCTGGCGATTCGCGGCACGCACGCCGATTACGCGGGGGCAGCTTGGAAAGTTGCGAGCGATTTCTTCCCAGCCTATGGAACCCAATGGCCCTTCGGAGACGCGATTCTCGGCCGTTGGAACGATTGGAAATCCACCCTGGCGTGGGCGCGCCTCCCCATGCTGGTTCTCACGCTGCTGTTGGGGTGGTTCCTGTACCGCTACGGGAAACACCTGGGCGGCTCCTGGGGCGGCCTGCTGTGCCTGGCGGCTTATGTAACGACGCCGGCATTTCTGGTCTTCGGTCCGCTAGTGCTTACCGATCTGCCTGTGACCCTGTTTTCCCTGCTGGCGTTATGGCAACTGGGCGAGATCTGGGCCGCGCCATCGCCGCGAAAAGCCCTGCTGTTCGGCGCGGCTCTGGGCGCGGCGCTGGCTTCGAAGTTCACAGGGTTGCTGGTGATTGCGGTGGTCCTTGTGCTTTTCGTGCAAACCCGATTTTGGCCCACCGCCGCTCAGCCGGTGAAGAAAGAGGAAGCCAAGCTCTGGCGGAAAGCGCGTTGGCAGTGCGTGTGGCGCGGCCTGCTGTGGGCAGCATTGTTCGTGTATGCGTTGTACTTCGTTTTATCGTGGAACCAGCCGGATAGCGCGCTCAACCTTATCGGAAGCGGGTCTTGGGCATGGCTGATCCGCCGTCCGCTGATGCCGCTGTGGCTCTACCTCCGCGGCCTGCTGTTCATGCTGGTCACGGGATCGCGCACCACCTACCTGTTCGGGCACAGTTACTCGCACGGCGTGCCTTTCTACTATCCCGTGGTGTTCGCTTTCAAATCTACGCTCGGATTCCTGCTGCTGTTGGTGGTGGCCGGCCTGGCATGGGCGGTCTGGCGCAAACCCGGACGCAATGTCATCCCGGAGGAGGTCCGTCCGCACTGGCGCGTCTTGATGGCCGGGTTCTTTGTATTTCTCGCGGTTTGCCTTTTGAGCCAATTAAATATCGGCATCCGCCACTTCCTGCTTCCCATCGCCCTACTGGTGCTGATGCTCGCGCCGCTGCCCCGCATGATTGCCGCTTTACCGGGCCGGCGGCTTTGGCAAACGGGAGTCACCCTGCTGGCGTTGAGCTCGTTCGTGGCTGTGGCACAGGCCTATCCTTATTACTTCCCATTTGTGAACAGCCTGGCATTCGGGCGCCCCGTATACACGTTGGTCAACGATTCGAATGTAAGCTGGAACGAGGCGCTGCCGGAGGTGGAACACTTCGCGCGAGAACAGGGTCTGACGCGGCTACCGCTCGACTTCGCTGCGCTCAACGACCCGGCTGTGGTAGTACCGGAGGCCGAGGTCTGGGACTGCCAAGCACCTACCGATCGGGATGCCGGCCAGTGGGTAGCGGTCACGGCGATAGTGCTCCTCGAAGATCACAATTGTGGGTACCTTCAACAGTACCCCCACAAGCCGCTGGCGGGGGGCTCGTTCTATGCGTTTCGATTGCCGGCGGCGATTCCACCCACAGGCACGCCCGGCGGTCCGCCGCTAGCATCGGAGCGCAGGGCCATGTGGGGGATGCCTTTCGATATCCGCAGTTGGTGCGTCAACGTGGAGCGCCATCCGGAACGGCTTCAGGCCGAGATGCAGGCCATGATGGACAAGTTCAAACGCGAATGGGAGGAGGCGCAAGCCAAAAAGCGGGCAAGAAAATCGGAAACCGGCCGATAAGCTCCTCAGGAGGAATTGAACCTATGGTCAGTTCCATTCAGAGCGCAGCTCTTATTCAGTATCCGGTGAATCAGAACCCGGTCAGTAGCTCCCCCGTGCAACAGCCCCCGGAAGAACCGTCCGACACAGTGCAACTGAGTATGGCGGCCCGGCAAGCGATCTGCGGAGTGTCGCAATCCGATAGCGATGGTTCTTGAGGCCAGCCACGTGTCAGGACGAAACCGCGGCGGCGGGTTTCGGCGCCGCGGAGGGCGGGCGCATCACGGCCGTGGCCGCGCGATAGAGCAGGAGCACGGCCACCAGCGCGCCATAGAATAACGGCAGACGGATGTCGGACTTGACGAGCCAATAGTAATGCACCACACCGGCGATGGCGCTGAGGTATATCAACCGGTGCAGCCGTTGCCAGCGCTTTCCACCTAGTCGCCGAATCCAGCCGGCGGTGGAAGTGAGCGCCAACGGGACCATTAGAACAAAAGCGGTGAACCCGGCGGTGATGAATGGACGCTTGGAGGTGTCCCTCCAAATCTGCCGCAGGTCGAAGAGCTTGTCGAGCCACAGGTAGGTCAGAAAGTGCAGGCATCCGTAGAAGAACGCAAACAGCCCCAGCATGCGGCGAAAACGGATGAGGCCGGGCAAACCGAGCAGCTTTCTGAAAGGAGTCACCGAAAGCCCGATCACCAGAAAACGGATCGTCCAATCGCCCGTAAAGTGGGTGATGTACTCCAGCGGATTGGCGGTTAAATCCTCGTGCCATCCCCTCCAGGCCAGCCAAAAGGCGGGAAACAGGCACAACAGGAATACCGGAAGCTTGATCCAGTTTCGTTTGCGCACGGTCAGTAATACTTCCTCAGATCCATGCCGTTGTACAGGCTGGCTACCTGGTCGCCATACCCATTGAACATCTGGGTGGGGTGGTTTTTGAAAAACGATGGCAGCCGCTGTTCCATGGCCTGGCTCCAGCGCGGGTGATCGACGTGCGGGTTTACGTTGGAGTAGAAACCGTACTCAAGGGCGTTCGCCATGTTCCAAGTGGTGGGCGGCTGGCCTCCCACCAGCTTGATCTTCACGATGGATTTGATGCTCTTGAACCCATATTTCCAGGGCACCACCAGGCGCACCGGCGCGCCATCCTGCGGCGGCAGGGTCTCGCCGAACATCCCCACGCACAGTAGCGCCAACGGGTGCATGGCTTCATCCAGGCGCAAGCCCTCGACATAGGGGAAATCGATCCCGGCGATATTCGGACGGGCCAAGGGCATCTGTTTGGTGTCCCAGTAGCTCTCGAACGCCACGTATTTGGCCTTGGGAGTCGGCTCTACCTGCTTGAGCAGCACGTTCAACGAATAGCCGATCCACGGCACGACGATCGACCAGCCTTCCACGCAGCGATGGCGGTAGATGCGCTCCTCGAGCGGCGCGAGTTTCAGGATTTCATCCAGGCTGAACTTACGCGGCTTGGCGACATCGCCTTCCACGGAGACTGTCCAGGGGGTGGTTCTGAAGTTTTTCGCATATTCGGCGGGTTGGTCTTTTTGCGTACCGAACTCGTAGAAGTTATTGTAGTGCGTCACCTGGTCGTAGGTGTTTTGCTTTTCGGTGGTACTGAAAGGGCTTTTGACCAGGTTCGGCAGCTTGGTACCCGCCAAGGCAAGAGCCGAGGGCGACAGCAATTCGCGGCCCGCCACGAAAGCGGCCGGCAAGGCGGCCAGGAACTTCCGCCGGTTGAAATAAACGTCCTTGGGGGTGACTTCCGAGTGGCGGATATCCGCCGGTTTTGAGATCAGCATCCTAACCTATCTTACGGAGTTGGACGCAGGAAAGTCATGGAGGGGTGCGGATTTTCTGCGGGCGCCGTCCAGCGACACATTCGGCGGTTACCGCCACTGCAACAGCTCGTGCGTCCGCTCGCCGAGTGAAAACGCGAGCTTGTCCCGGGCCACCGAGAGGCGGAATGTGCCCGGTTGCAAACCTTGCGGCGACAGGCGGCCATGAAAATGTCGCACCGCGGCTATCGGACCCACGGGCCGCTTGGTAGCGGGATCCACGGCGCGTGTGAAGATGCACTGGAAATCGTCGTGTATCTGCGTGAAGTAGATACGTCCTCCGGCGGGAGACCACCGCGGATAATCGCCCGTTCCCAGGTCCACCCATTCGGCAGGCGGAACGTTTTCCAATCCGCGGAAAGGCGCGGCCCACATGCGCGGCTGGCGGCCGGCCTCCTCGGAAATGAAGAGCGTCCAGCGCCCGTCCTTGGAGAAATTGGCCAGGTAGAGGTTCGCGGTCGGATGCACGTAGACCGCCCGATGCTCAGCGGTCCTGGTAACCCAGGCTTCGATGGCGCGGTGGACCTGTACGCTGGCCACCAGCGCCCATTGGCCGCCGCGCGAAAGATCCCAGTGCAGCCCAGTGGTCTGCAACGCGCTCCACGATTCCCCGGTCTTCAGATTCACGACGGGGCGGACCGAGGGTGTTTCGTCTGGCAATAGTTTGCCCCCCTGAAGGACGAACAGACCGTCGGAACTGAGCCCATCCGCAGCCGGCAGCGGCCTGCGCGCACCGGTCCTGCAATCTTGCAGGAAGGTCGGCTTGCCGGGCGCGAACAGGAGAGCCGACGCACCATCCGGGGTGAGTTGCACATAACGGTTGCCACGCTCCAATTCGGTCAGGGCCACGGACGGTCCGCGTACGGCTCCGCTCTCCGCGTCGATCGGCAGCGTCCAGGCGCTTGAGCGGGTGACGGTTCCATCGGTCAGCACCGTACCGGTGGCAGATGCGGTGCAACCGGAAACATCCAATTGGGAAAGGCCCACGACGCCGGAGTGCCGCCCGCCGGCAAGCGCCGGCTGGAGCAGAAACTCGCCCAGCGAGGTGCGCGGTTCCCTCGCAAGAGCCGTGTAGAGGAGCCGATTCTCAGTCACGGCGCAAACCGACGCGTACGAATGCGAACGCGCAGGATCGTTGAACTCGGGTATCAGCGCGGCCGGTGTGCCGTCCAGCGGGGCGCTCCACAGCCGTAGCTCGCCCGCTTCCCCAATTGTCAGGAAAAGGACGCTCCGGCTGTCGGCGCTCCACGCGGCTCCCTGCACCGACGATGCGTTTCTGGCCAGTCTCACCGGCGTGCCGCCCTGTGCCGGCACGCGGTACAGCATGCTCATGTTGTACCCGGCAGGGTCCCCGCCAGTCCCGCCGACGTTGAGATAGGCGATCCATCCGCCATCGGGCGAAAAACGCGGGGCCCGGCCACCCGCTACCAGCAGGCGCGCCGCGCTGCCGTATCCGGAAGGCGTCGCGGGCTGTAAGTAGATGCCGGCAGGTTGGCGGGTGGAATGAAAAGCCAGCCAATGGCCGTCGGGGGAGAGTGACGGTTCGTCGTTGGCGCCTTCGCCCGCGGTCAAGCGTTGCGCCACACCGTTGGGCATCCGCTTCAACCAAATGTCCGGACGCGCGCCGCCTTCCCCTGCCGACGCAAAAGCCAGCCACTTGCCGTCGCTGGAAAGTGCCGGCTGCATGGCGTTGGGGACGCCGGTGTCGAAGGGTAGGAACGCGCGGCCATGATTTGGCGCGAGCCACACATACACCAGGCAGACAACAGAAGCCACGGCGATGGCAGCGGCGGCAGCGGCCCAGAACTTCCTGCGCGGTCTGCGCGCGCGCACACGCCCGCCTTCCAGATAGCGCGCCAGGTCCGCATCCATCTCCGCGGCCGATTGATAGCGCTCCGCGGCATTCCGGCTCAGCGCTTTGGTAAGAATCGCATCGAGCCGCGCATCGAGCCCGGACGGTTCCGGCTGCGCATGCGCGATGATGCCTGGCAAGCGGCCGGTGAGCAGGCGATAGAGCAGCATGCCGGCCGAATAGAGATCGGAAGCGAAAGTGACCGGCTCGCCGCGCGCCTGCTCCGGGCTGGCATACTCCGGCGTGAACGCGAAAACCCCCGTCTTGGTGAGAGCGGCGTCCCCGGTGACATCCACTACGCGCGCGGTACCGAAATCCAGCAGCTTCACGTTGCCCGCCGCATCCACCATAATATTGGACGGCTTCACGTCGCGATGAATCACCTGGAGCCCGTGCACGTAGGCCAGGGCATCCAGCACCTGCCGCACGAGAGCGATGCGCTCGCGGGGATCCAGCCGATGGGTGTCCGCAAAACGGTCGATGGTCAGGCCATCGATGAATTCCATGACCAGGAAGGGCAGGCCGGTCTCGGAAACGCCGCCATCGATCAGGCGGGCGATCCTGGGATGATCGAGGCTGGCCAGAAACTGGCGCTCGCGGCGGAAGCGATCTTCGATCTCGGCGGAGGCCAGGGCCAGCGGCACAACTTTCACGGCCGCCGTCATGCTGAACGCTCCGTCGGCGCGTTCAGCCAGGTAGACCGAGCCCATGCCGCCGCGTCCCAGCAGCTTCACTGCCTGCCAGGCGCCGAACCGCGGCAATCGTTGCGCGGGCTCGGGTGCCGCAGCGCGGATGCGTTCGTGGTCTGCCAGCAGGAGCGTGACTTCGGTGCGCAGGTCCTCGCTGGCGCCGCAAAGGTCGTGGACCAGCGTATCCCGCTCCTCGCCCGCCGGCTGCTCCATGGCGGCGTAGAAGACCTCCTCGACCTTTCGGAATCGTTCCAGTTCAGCCGGATCCATAGCGATGGCATTCAGACCAGGCAGCGGCGCAGCCAGGCCAGGGAGAACTGCAGGTTGCGTTCCACCGTGCGGCTGGAGAGCTCCACAATTTCGGCGGTTTCCTCCACCGTGCAACCGAAGAAGTAATGCAGTTCCACCATGCGGGTTTTGATGGGATCGAATGCGGCCAGATCGTCGAGAGCTTGCGAAAGATCCAGCGATTCGCCGCTCTCGCCGCCCAGCCAGGCCAGCTCCGCATCGAGCGGCACGCGCTGCCAGCCGAATCCGCGCTTTTCCGCTTTGGCTTTGCGCGCGGAATCGATGAGCACGCGACGGGTGAGTTGCGCGGCGAAAGCGAAGAAATGGGCCCGGTCGGTGAGCGATAGCCGGCGCACGCGCAGCAGATCGATGAAGACTTCATTCACCACCGCCGTGGGCTGCAAGGTGTGGTCCGGCCGCTCGTTGCGCAGGTAGGCTTCGGCGATCGCACGAAGCCGGTCGTAGACCAGCGGGGCCAACGCTTCGACTGCGCCGGACTCTCCCTGCTCCCAGCGCGCCAGAAGCTGGGTAATCTCCCCTTGCCCGGAGTCCACCACGTTTCATAATAGGACATTCCAGTCTGATCCTACCGACGTCGCATCGCCGGTCTATTGAAGCGAGATCACAACGTACGAAGGCGTCTGGACTCCGCCCACCGTCGCCGCCAGCGGCACATCTCCCGTGCCGAGGCCGGACGGGATCGTCAGATTGATCTGCTCAAGACCGGCGCCGGACAAGCCGGCAAATGCCGGGACGACACTCACCTTGTTGTTAATGAGTACGCTGACGTTGGCGGTCGCCGCAACTCCCGTAAACGCTTGCCCGGCTAGCACCGCCGGGGTGGTGGGTCCAAACCCCGTGCCGTAAAGCTCGACGATGTCGCCGGCTTTGGCCGCAACCGTCGGATAGCCAAGCGATGTTCCGGTCGGGCCGACGATGTCGTAGCTGCCGCCGCCGTAAGCTCCCGAGCCATTCGACCGGAGAATGATGCCGGCCACGTGTTTGGCGTCGAGCAGGAGCAGCGAAGGCGCATATGCAGCCAGCGTCACGTTGGCCGTCGCACTGCCGTTGGCGGTGGTCACCACCACGGGGACGGTGCCGGTGGCCGTGTCATCGGGAGCTTGCAGGTTGATCTGTCCGGGGCTGACGTACCAGAGATAAGCTTTCTTGCCATCGATGGTCACGGTGGTACCGCCGAGGGTTTGTGGAAAATCCTGGTTCCAGGTGACCGTCGAAGCGGCGAGGTTGGTACCGAAGATCGACACCCATTCGCCGGGCTGGATGGCGCCCACGTTGCTATCGACCGGAACGATGCCGCCGAGGGAGATGGATGGAGAGCTGCTGTTCAGCGCCAGCTTGGTCACAAACGCGTTCGTAGCACCCTTAGCGGCTCCGTGATTCACCGTCTGGAAGGCGCCCTGGGTCACCGGAAAGTCAGTGGCGTAGGTGCTCCCAGCGATATACGCATTGCCGGAGCCGTCCAGAGCCACGCCGCTCGCCCAGCCGCCGTTGCTCCCACCCAGGTAGGTAGAGTAGACCAGCGCGCTACCTGCCGGGTCTAGCTTGGTAACGAATGCTGGGCAACCATTCCCCGCAGCTGTCGTCTGGAAAGACCCGGGGGTCACTGGAAAGTCAGCGGAGCAGGTGAAACCAACTATATACGCATTGCCGAAACCGTCCACGGCCATTCCTTTTGCCTCGTCGCCGTTGCTCCCTCCCAGGTAAGTGGAGTAGACCAGCGTGCTTCCTGTCGGGTTCAACTTGGTGACGAATGCATTGTCTTGGGTCACCGCCGCGTGGTCGGCCGTCTGGAAGGCGCCGCCGGTAACCGGAAAGTCCCTGGAATTGGCCGGCCCAACTACATACGTATTGCCGGAACCATCCACGGCCACTCCGGTCGCATAGTCGGAGGCGCCGTTCACGTCTGGGTCGAAGCTCCCGCCGCCCAGGTAAGTGGAATAGACCAGCGCGGCACCTGCCGGGTTCAGCTTGGTAATGAATGCACTGCCACAGAGGCATGCCGCCGCCGCATGGTTCATAGTCTGGAAGGCCCCCTGGGTCACGGGAAAGTTAGCGGACCAGGCAGTTCCCGTCACGTACGCATTGCCGGAGCTGTCGACAGCCACCGCGCTCGCGTAGTCAAATTCGCTGCCGCCCAGGTAGGTGGAGTAAACCAGCGCGGTACCCGCCGGGTTCAGCTTGGAGACGAATGCATTGTAATTTTCATAGGGACTCGCCGCGTGGTTCGCCGTCTGGAAGGCCCCCGCGGTTACAGGAAAGTTAGTGGAGGAAACCTGGCCGGCGATGTACGCATTGCCGGAGGCGTCCACAGCCAGTCCGGCCGCGCTGTCGCCAAGCTGGATGCCGTCATAGGATCTGCCGCTCCCACCCAGTAAGGTGGAGTAGACCAGCGCGGTACCTGTTGGGTTCAACTTGACAATGAACGCATCGGTAGCCGGAAATGCGAGGTTCCTCGTCTGGAACGCCCCCTGGGTCACTGGAAAATTGCCCGACGCGGTGGAGCCGGCCGCATATGCATTGCCGGAGCCGTCCACAGCCAGGGCGGCTAAGCTGTCGCCACCGTTCCCGCTGCTTCCGTTGGTTCCACCCAGGTAGGTGGAGTAAACCAGCGCGGTACCGGCCGGATTCAACTTGGCGATGAACGCACTGGAAGTTCCAGTCCCCGCTTCGGGGTTCGTGTTCTTGTAGGCTCCCGTGGTCACGGGGAAATCGGTAGATCCGGTAGTGCCTCCCACGTACACGTTCCCCGCCGTATCCACGGCAACAGCGTTGGCCGCATCGTAGCCGCTTCCTCCCAGATACGTAGAGTACGCCAGCACCGGATCGATCACCAGCGGCTTCGACCGGTCATAACTCCCCAGCCGGAAGCCGACCGTGTGCCTGGCCAGCAGCGCAAAGCTGCCCTCGACCGTCTGCCGCTGCCCGTCGACCGACTGGTAGATCAGCGGCTTGTGAAAGGTCATCGCCCCTCCAGCGGCCGTCACCACCAAGTCTCCGTCGGCGCCCAGCCGCAATCCCTTCGTTCCGGCAAATTGCAACCGGATGAGCTCTGGATCGATGCCCGGGGCGACGACGAAATCGTATTCGAGCTGCCGCCGATTGCCGTAGTAGACCAGGTCCACGCCCGGATAGACGCCGCGGTAGCGCACCTTGGCGTAGGTGGGCACGCCGCTGTGCCATTTGGCCGGATCGTTGCCGATAAAGTAGTTGGCCGTCCCCGGTAGCTGTTCCTCGCCCGCCGGGGTCGCCGTGCCGCTGGCCCCGGCCAGCCGCATTCGCACCACGTCGGCACCTCGTTTACCGTCCTTGCGCAGCGCCAGCACCGCCTCGTGGCTGGTCAGATAGAGGCCATAGCCGGTGCCCCGCGCAAGAAACTTCACGCTGTTGTCCGCCTGCCCGGTGTTGGCCTCGAAGCTCAGCGGAAGCTTTCCGTATTCCGCGACGACGGCGCTTGGATCGCTTGCGTGAGAGCAAAGGGCCAAGTAAGAAAGCAGCATGCAGATGGAGACGCTCTTCATTTCGGTTCCTCTTTCTGAACCCGACCGGACTTTTCGGCCGTTCACTTAAGACGGCGCAGGAACCCGCCAAAAGACGCCAGAAATTCTGTGATGTTTCTTGCGTCACCCCTTTTTGTCGTCTTCTGAAAGATTGCCGCGCCGTATTAAGTGAACTGCTGCGACTGGTTCAGAACCCCAGTTTCTTCAGCAATGCCTGGAAACGCGGCTGGCCTTTGAGGAGATCGTAGTTGGAGTCCACGTTGAGATACTGCAGATACGGGCTGCGGTTCCGATAACGGCTCTCCAGTAAATCCATGGCCCGTTGGTAGTCGCCCAGGTACATGTACATCGCGGGAACCTCCGGCCATCCGGGGCAGGACGCCGCTTCTCGCAGCGCCGCGTCACGCTGTCCGCCACGCGCGTACGCCTCGGCGAGCAGTTGACACCAGGTCAGTCCTTCCGGTAGCGACCGCAACTTCCGCGAGAGAGCGACGGCCTCCGCCGGGTGGCCCGACACGGTTTTCATTTTGGTCAGCATGACATATGCCAACACGCAGTTTGGATCGAACTCCAAAACCCGCTTCAACTCCTCCTCCTCGCGGTCGAAGCGACGCATGTAATACCAAAGCTCGGCCAGGTTGATCATGGCAATCACCGACACCGGATCGAGTTCGTGCGCCCGGCGCAATTCCGCCTCGGCTTCCTGAAAGCGGCTGCGCGTGATCAACGCCAGCCCGTAGCGCTGATGCGGCAGCGGCTGATTGGGTGCTAGCGCAATCGCCAGCCGGAACTCCGGTTCGGCCGCCGCCCAGTTCCAGTCGTTCGCGAACGTGATCCAGGCGATGGCGCCATGAGGCATGGAAAGCTTGGGGTCCAACTCCAGCGCCCGTCGCGCTGCCCGCCGTCCGTTCCCGGCGATGGTGGCATCGAAAGGTTGTTCATACTCCGGCAGGATGGCATAGGAATCGGCCAAGTAGGCGTAAGCGGCGGCGTACGTGGGGTCTTCGGCGGCCGCCTGACGGAAAGCATCCACGGCTTTGAGGAGCGAGTCCCGTGTGTGGCGGTTCCAATGGTATTCCCCGAGTGCGAAAAGCTCGCTGGCTTTACGGTTCGGGTGCCCCCACCTCGCCGAAGTCACCAACCAGAGCAGACCGAAACAGACCGGCACGGCGGCAGCCAGCAACCAACCCCAGCGCCGCATTCTGCGCACCCTGCCCCGTGCGGCCACCTCATCCCGCCGAGCTTCCATCACGATATCGGTGGGGTAGCCCTTGGCGCCGTGCCCAAGGCTGACGGAATCGGTCGCTTGCGGTTCGGCGTCCCGTCCGCTCTGAAGATAACGTTCGAGATCGGCATCCATCTCGGCGGCGGATCGATAGCGGCCGGCGGCATTCCTGCTCAGAGCCTTCACGACAATCGCGCCCAGTGCCGCGTCCATGCGGCGCGATGCCTCGGGCGGAGGGTTTGCCTGGCTGGGCAAGTGGCCGGTAGCCAGGCGATAGAGCAGCACGCCCGCCGAGTAGAGATCGGAGGCGAAGGTGGCCGGCTCCCCACGCACCTGCTCCGGACTGGCGTATTCCGGTGTGAAGGCGAACACCCCGGTCTTGGTGAGCGCGGCTTCGGCGGTGGCATCCACCAGGCGCGCCGTGCCGAAATCCAGCAGCTTCACCTTGCCCGAGTCGTCCACCAGGATGTTGGACGGCTTGATGTCGCGGTGCGCGACCTGCCGGCTATGCACGTAGGCCAACGCCTCCAGAACCTGACGCACCAGGGCGGCCGAGGCGCGGGCATCCAGCCTATGCATCTCGCAAAAGCGATCGATCGTCGCGCCCTGGACATATTCCATCACCAGGAAAGGCAGACCGGTCTCGGAAACGCCGCCATCGATGAGGCGCGCGATTCTGGGATGATCGAGACTGGCCAGAAACTGCCGCTCGCGGCGGAAGCGTTCTTCGATCTCGGCCGAAGCCAGGGCCAGCGGCACAACTTTCACGGCCGCCGTCATGCTGAACGCTCCGTCGGCGCGTTCAGCCAGGTAGACGGTGCCCATGCCGCCGCGTCCCAGCAGCTTCACTGCCTGCCAGGCGCCGAACTGCGGCAATCGTTGCGCGGGCTCGGGTGCCGCGGCGCGGATGCGTTCGTGGTCTGCCAGCAGGAGCGTGACTTCGGTGCGCAGGTTCTGGTCGGCGCCGCAAAGGTCGTGGACCAGCGTGTCCCGCTCCTCGCCCGCCGGCTGCTCCATGGCGGCGTAGAAGACCTCCTCGACCTTTCGAAATCGTTCCAGTTCAGCCGGATCCATAGCGATGGCATTCAGACCAGGCAGCGGCGCAGCCAGGCCAGGGAGAACTGCAGGTTGCGTTCCACCGTGCGGCTGGAGAGCTCCACAATTTCGGCGGTTTC
>Ga0326728_10000692_pt1 | contig 128609 bp, 113 predicted proteins | sample MB3enrmetagenome_FD_207602 | JGI IMG/M metagenome (GOLD analysis project Ga0326728, IMG submission 207602) | Lab enriched peat soil microbial communities from McLean, Ithaca, NY, United States - MB31MN | ecosystem: Environmental > Terrestrial > Soil > Wetlands > Peat | place: USA: New York...
TTTCGTTGCGAAAGCGCGAGAGGTGATCGAATCCGCTGGTTTCACTCTCCGCGACGAAGTCTTCACCGGTGGCCGGCTCAACTGAACCCGCCCCAAGCGAAATCAACATTGGCCGGTTATAATCGCCGACTCGCAGAAGCGCCGGCGAGCGACGCGCACAAGAATCCGCACCTGGGAAGCGAACGCCCGGCGAGCAAGGGACATTCGAGTGAGGCCGGGTCTAAATCTTAGCGCCTACGGCGGCCTCGTCTACTTGCCTCGCCTACCCGCGCCCGCAGCACTTCTTATACTTCCGCCCGCTGCCGCATGGGCAAGGATCGTTGCGGCCCGCCCCGGCCGACGCGGCGCGGAACGCAGGCGCCAGTTCCCGCCCCTGCGCCACCATCCTCGCCAGCGGCCCGCGGCTGTGCAGGAAGAAGCGCTTCAATCCGGCGCACAGGTAGTTGAGACCCGGCTCGCCGTCGGGCGTGCGGATGAAGCGGTACTTGGGGCACCCGCCATGGCACATGGCCAGCACCTCGCACTCGCGGCAGTAACGCGGAAGGCGGTCGCGCTTGGCCTCGCCGAAAGCCCGCAGCGCGGGGCTTACCAGCAACTCGGCGAGTGGCGTCTCGAGGAGGTTGCCCAGGCGGTTTTCGCGGTCCACGTAGTGATCGCACGAGAAAAAATCGCCATTGTGCTCCAGCACCGGGATCTGGCCGCAGGTCTCGCGAAACACGCACAACGAGTGTTCCAGGCCGAAGGCCGGCCGGGCCGCCTCCTCGAAGGCTTGCACCGCTATCCGGGCGGTGTCGCGCGCTAGCCACTCATCGAAGATCTTGCACAGAAACGCTCCGTAGGCGTCCGCCGATGGCGTGTACGGGCCGGCGCACCCGGGGGCCTCGGGCGCCTGCTCCACCGCCGGAAGAAAGCCCAGAAAGCTGGCTCCGATTTCCCGGAAGAACCGGTAGACCGTGAGCGGATGGCCGGCGTTGAGGTTGTGCACCACGCAGAGGATGTCGGTGTCGACCTCGTGCCGGCGCAGCAGCTCGTATCCGCGCATCGCCTGCCGGTGCGTGGGCTGGCCGCCGCGGTTCACGCGGTACGGGTCGTGCAGTTCCGCCGGACCGTCCAGGCTGAGACCGATGCGGAAATCCTCGGCCGCCAGGAACCGGCACCATTCCTCGTCCAGCAGCACGCCGTTGGTCTGGATGCCGTTGCGAATGCGCCAGCCGGCGGGGCGGTGCTTGCGCTGCAGCTCGACGGCCCTGCGGAAGAAGTCCACGCCCAGAGTGGTGGGCTCTCCGCCATGCCACGAAAAGTGGATCTCCGGCCCGCCCACCGCCCGGATGTGCTGGACGATGCACTCTTCCAGCAGGCCGTCCGGCATCCGGAAAGGGCCGGCGCCGGGATAGAGGCTGCGCTTGTCGCGGTAATAGCAGTAACCGCAGTCGAGGTTGCAGAAGGCCCCGGCCGGTTTGATGAAGATTTGGAATTCCCGGGACATTTCGCTACGGCGCGCCGATCACCGTGGTGAAGCTGGTGGCATCCAGTTTGAACTCGGCTTTCCCACCAGCGACCGGAATCGGGTCGCCCTCCTGCATGCCCCGCTGGCTGTCGGTCACCCAGATGCTTAACCGTTTCACGGCGGGTGGCAAGCCGGTCAGTGTGGCTGTGCGTGCGGCATCGTTGTTCACGATGTGCACGGTGTAGATGTCATCGGCGATGTCCCCGAATGCCGCGCAAGTGAGGTTGGATTTATTGCACGCGACCGGCAGCGCAAAGGAGCGGGGCGGAGTCGAGGCCAGTTGCTTGAGGTTCCAGAACCGCCGCGTGGGCCGCAGCGGCCCCTGCTCGCCGAAGATGCCGCCGCCGGCCAGCAGCGAGTAGTCGGCGGTCATCTGCCATTGCAGGATCGAGCGGGCCTGGGCGATCGCCAGAATGCGCAAGTACAGGTTGATCTCGTAAAGCGCGAACGATTGCTCCTGGAAGATCCGGGGATAGCGGTAGGCGGCGGCGTCGGTGCTGCCCTCGGCCACCAGCAGCGGGACGTTCAACTCGCGGGCGGCATCGCGCCACTGCGCCAGGATCTCGTCGGTGCAGCCGCGCCAGGAGTGGAAATCCACGGCGCCGATGTATTTGGCGGCCTCCGGGTCGTGCAGGGCGGGCTGGATAAAGTCGATGGGCGTGGCGTCGGAGGTGTCGCCCAGCGCCAGCTTGGTGGCCAGACCACGGGAAGCGAAGTAGGCGCCCAGAGTCTTGATGAGTTCCGCATGTTCCCTGGGGGTCTGCCGGATGTTGATCCCCAGGTCCGACTCGTTGAACGTGAACATGGCCGCTTCGACGCCGTATTTCTCCTTGAGAAAAACCAGGTAGCCGGCGATGGATTCCTTGATCCGGCCCATCTTATCGGGATTGAGCGGGTTTCCGCGCGGACCCTCCGGCTCCGGACGTGCCACAGCGCCGCCGCGTCCGCCGCCGGCCGGCGCCGGGCAGCCAGGCCCTACGCCGCCGCGTCCCGCGCCTGCCGCTGCCGCCCCGCCAGGCGTCACTCCACCGCGGCCTTCACCGCCGCGTCCCGCGCCTGCCGCTGCGCCACCGGCGGGCGCCACACCACCGCGGCCTCCGCCGCCGGCTTCCGCGCCCGCCGCTGCCGCCCCGCCGGGCGCCACTCCACCGCGGCCTTCACCGCCGCGTCCCGCGCCCGCCGCTGCGCCGCCGGTTGGAAACATCCCACCGCGCCCGAAGCCGCCCAGAATCGCCCAACCGGGCGCGGACCAAGCGCTGACGATCACCGGCATCCCTCGCTGCGCCAGCTTGCGGGCCATCTCCATGGCCTGCTGGATTCGCGGGTTCAGTTTCCCGGCCCTGGCCGCCGCCAGCGGGTCCACGGCCTCGTCGGGCTGCCAGATATCCCAGGGCATATCGACGCGCGCCCACGCCAGGCGCAGGTTCGCCAGGTTGTAATCGATCACCGGCGGGTCCGCACGGGGATTCTGAATCCGGAAGTTGCCGCCCAGGCCATCGAACAGTTGGCCGGGATGCGAGGCGTCCAGCGCGACCTCCACCGGGTCGCGATCCGCCTCGCCCGTCACCTTCAGGGCGAAGCCGTTTTTGCCGGTCTGGCAGATCGCCGTCTTGCCCTCGATCACCGCCACCAGTACCTGCAAATCGTAGCTGCCTTTGCGGCGGTCGTCGCGCACGACGACCAGCGCCGGAGTGTCGAACATCAATTCGATCTGCCGGCTTCGGGAGAGAAGGCGTATGCCCTTGGCGGTGGCGCGCACATACTCGTTCTGCTCCGCGGCGCCGGCCGCGAGCGATACGCGATCGAGTGCGGGCGGCGCCGGCTCGATGAGTTGCGCCGTGCCGCCGGAGAACGCCGCCGCGGGAAGTTGCAGTCCCAGAAAAGCTCCGTCGATATCGGCCTCGCCCGGCGAGGTGAACTCGAGCGAGATGCGGGCCGTGCCTGGCCCGGTGTCTTCCACCACTTCGGTCGCGTTCATGGTCCACCCGCTGCCCAGCGCGTCCCGGAATTCCCGGGGCGCGCGCATCTCGACGGTCACCGTTTCGGTCTTCCCGTCGCGGGTGTAGCGATTGGTCTGCTTCTCCCGGCCGGTGCAACTCACTCCCGCCCAGTCGGGTTCAGCCACGCACATGCTGGTGGCGGCTTCCAGCAGGTGGCCGTCCACCCGCACTCCCGTCAGGTTGCCCCACGCCATGACTTCGGGCTGGCCGAACGCCGTGCCAGCGAAACCGGCGAGAAACCAAACGATTGCCGCCGTCAACCGAGCCGCCGAATTCCCGTGCCAATGCATCAAGGAGATTCTAACCCCATGCGCCGGCGGCGCGGGGCGGCGGCCATCTCCGGTAAGCAGCGGGGCGCACGCAGGGGTGCGCGCGCCCCGAGGTGCGCGGGCTATTTGCCGGCTTGCTGCTGCGCCAGCGGTCCGATGAGCGGCAGCACCACGGTCTTGCCCTGGTACGCCGTAATCACCAGGTAGAGCCAGAGGAGGAGCCAGACCAGCGGCATAAAGAGGCCGAAGAGCCCCAGCAGGCCGAACAGTCCGACGACGCGCGCCAGGATGCCAATCACAATGCCGAACACGATCTGCAGCACGATGAGGGCCACGCTGGTGAAAATCGACTGAAACGCGTGGAACCGGATGTTGGGTTTCTTGTTGTACGGTTCGATGACCAGGAAGATGATCCCCGTGACGAACCATCCTATGTAGCACAGCATGGCGGCCAGGTTGTCCGCCAGACCCGCAGCCGCGGGTTGCGGTGGATAGGCCGCCTGCGGCGGATAGCCAGCGCCCGGAGGCGGATACCCGCCGCCTGGGGGCGGACCGGGAGGCGGATAGCCGGCGCCTCCGGAGGGAGCGGCGCCAGCTACCGCGGAGCCGCACTTCGCGCAAAATGCTCCTGCCACTTCAGATCCACAACTCGGACAAAACGGCATTGTAAACTCCTTATCACTAGACTCTACTGTGAGAACTCGCCCACCGCAAGTGGCGAATTGCAAATCATGGCGTCCGCCCCGCGGCGTTCCCGGCGTGGCGCCCGGCGCAGCGGATAAGTGGATTGATTCCAGTCGCTTGCCGGGTTTTTGGGGTGGGAACGATGGGCCTGGCGCAAACCGCCTATGGCCGGCGTTGGGGTCCACCGCTCACCCGCCGCTCGTCTCACCCGGCCGGGAGCGTTCGGCCAACGCCGGGACCTCCGCGAGCCGGACGCCTTTCGCCCGCTTCCTACTTAACTTCCGCCTCGATGGCCTCCAGTTCCTTGCCTGCGTCCGCCCACTTGCCTTGCGCGGCCAGTTCGCGATAGCGGCGCAGATGGTCGCGGACGCGATTCAGCCGGGCGTCGGCGCCGGGCGCAACCGCCGGAGCCGTGGCCGCGGCGGTTGCGGCGCCGCCGGGCGCGGTGGCCTGCTGCACCAGTTGCCGGGCCTCGCTGGATAACTGCGCCAGGGCCTCGTCGTACGTGTCGGTGTATATCAGGCGGCTGCCCACCGCCAGCACGATCTTCTTCAACTGCGGCATGCTGGCCTCGTTGGATCGTATATAAATCGGGTCCACATAGAGGAAGTTGTTTCCCAGGGGCAGCACCAGGATCTGGCCCCGCAATACCTTGGAACCCTGCTGGTTCCACAAGGTAAGGTCCTTCGAAATGGTCTGGTCCTGATTGATGGACGCCGAGATGTTCATGGGCCCCTGAATGAGCACCTGTTTCGAGAGCAGCAGCACCACCGTCTCGCCCAGGTGGGGGCCGTCGCAGCGCGCCGCCATCACGCCGATCAGGTTGTTCTTGTTGTGCGGCGTGAACGGGATCATCAGCACGAACTCGGCTTGCGATTCGCCCGGCAGGGTGGTGTTGATATAAGTGGGAGTAACCGGCTCGCTTCCGCCCTCCTGGCTGGAAGCGTGCAACGCCAGGTCCCACACGTCTTCCTTGTTGTAGAACGACTGCGGGTCCAGCATGTGGTAGGTGCGATAGATCTCCGCCTGAATGCGGAATAACGTCTCCGGATAGCGGGCGTGCGCGCGGATGTCGGCCGGCATCTCGGAAGCCGGATGGAACAGATCGGGAAAGAGGTTCCAGTACGCCGCGATCAGCGGATCGTCGGGCGCGAACACGTAGAGCCGGGTTTCGCCGTCGTAGGCGTCGATGGTGGCCTTCACCGCATTGCGAATGTAGTTCAACCGCGGCATGTCGGCGGGCTCGACCGCCCGCGAATAGGGATGCGCATCGGACGTCGTGTACCCGTCCACGATCCACACCAGGCGGCCGGCGCCGGTGATGACCAGGTAGGGGTCCGCGTCCCATTCCAGGAATCCCGCCAGGTTCTGCAGGCGGTCGCGCACCCGGCGGCGGATCATCATGCGGCTGGCGGGCGTGAAGTAATCCGCCAGCAGAATCTTGACTTCGCCCTCGTTGAGCGCGGCGGCCAGGCGCATGGCGAACGAGGAGATCGGAAAACCGCCCTTGCCCTCGTAACGCGATTTCTGGTTGGATTCGCCGGCCGGGTAATTGAACTCCTCGAGCGCCGTGTGCACGAACACCGGCTCGTGAGTAACTTCCCCATAGTAGATTTCGGGACGCGTGAGCTGGATGCCGGGCGCGTCGATCTTGGGAGGGGCGTCCTGGATGCTGAGCACCGGCAGTCCGTCGGGCGTCATCTTGCTGACCTCGCTCATCACCATGCCGTAGCCGTGGGTGTAGATGAACGCGGGGTTGTTCCAATTGGCGCTGGCCTCGGGCAACTGGCGGATATCCAGCTCGCGCGGCGCGATCAGCACCTGGCGGTACTGGCCGGCGATGGTATACCGGTCCACATCGATATCGTGGAAGGTGTAGTAGGTGCGCAGGGCCTGCCGCTGGTTAATGGTGTCCTTAAAGGCCTGCTTGTCCCATAGCCGGACGTTGTCCAGGAGCGGGCGGTTGTGCGCCACGTCGATGTAAGCCTCGGGCTGCACGGGGTAGTCGATTTCCTTGGTTTTCCGCTCCAGTCCGTAGGCGGCGCGCGTCGCGTGGATGTGCGTATCGATAAAAGGACGCTGCAGCGAAATCTCGTTGGGCGTCACGTAGAACGCCCCCACCGCGCGCGGAACCAGGAAGGCCACCACGAGGGAAACCGCCATCCAGGCGGCCCAGATCCAACGCCCCAGCAGGACCAGGACCGCGGCGGCCAGACAAGCCACGATCAGCAGCCATTGCATGGGGATTCCGACGTGCAGATCGACGTAATCGATGCCCACCAGGAAGGAGCCGTGCTCGTTGTAGACCATCTGATAGCGGGCCAGGAAGTAACGCCATGCCATGGCCAGCAGGAACACGGCCGCGGCGATTCGCAGAAATCGCGATTCCAGCCCTCCTTCGAGGCGGAACAGGCCGGGACTGAGTTCGCTCGCGGGCCTGTCCGGATTGCGCATGCGCTCGACCCACGCCTCCCGGTCCAGGGCGATTTGCCAGCCGCGCGCCGATATCCAGTACACCAGGATGCACAGAATCACCACGGCCAGCAGATAGCCCCGCAACAGGTCGTAGAACGGTAGGTCGAAAAGATAGAAGGACAGCGGTTTCCGGAATACCGCGTCGTGCCAGACAATGGCCGCCGCGGGAATACCGCGGGAACCGGCGAAGCGCACCACCGTCCAGGTATCGATGGAAGCCGCCGCCACGACGTAGGATACCCCCAGCAGCGCCAGCGCGGAGAGGCGCGCATACAGCCGGTGTTCGCGAAGCGTAGTCCGGGCAAACCTGAGAGCGCGCGCGTGCGCCGTCCCCAGCGCCCCGAGAGCCAGCAGCGTGGCCACCGCCTGCGGCACCACGCTGTACCAGAGCATCCTGAGCCAGGTGTGGAATTGGCCCAGCTCTTTACGCCATTCGACCTCGATCGTGTAACTGGCCATGGTGCGCGCGCCGAGCAGCACCACGATCAGAACCGCTCCGAGCGCGATCCAGGTAACGCTGAGGTTGGGCCGGCGCGGGCCGGACCCGATATTGTACGGAGGCATGCACCAAGCGTAGCACCGCCCGCCCTCCGGCGGCGGGGTGGCGGCGCGAAGGGTCGCCGCGCGAAGTCCGCTCCCACCCGGGCTGACAGCGGGCGGCCGGTGGCTTTACACTCAACTTGTGCGGCCAATTGTGCTACTCATGGCCATCGCTTCGGCGTGGGCCCAGCCGGGAGACGTCCCGGCGCGCGCGGTCATTCAGGACCTCACGCATTCCAGCCGGGTTCTGAACGGCGTGCGCGGCTACCGGGTGTTTCTGCCGCCGGCCTACGCCGCCTCCGAGACCCGCTATCCCGTCATCTACTGGTTCTTCGGCTACGAGCCGGCCGGCGACATCGACGCCTACACCCGCCAGATCGCGGCGTACGTCGCCACCCACGACGTCATCGTGGTGGACTCCGGTCCGGTGGCGACCACCGGCGTGTACCCGCTGTATTTCCCCGAGCTGGTGGAACGCATCGACGCCACCCTGCGCACCGTCGCCGACCGCGGCCATCGCGCGGCGGCCGGATATCTGGCCGGCGGATTCTTCGCCTTCCTGATGGCCGGCAAGTACCCCGACCTGGTGTCCAGCGCTTCCAGTTTTGTGGGTCCCACGGAATACTCCGTGGGCCCGTCCGGCTTCGACGTCGAGTACGGCCTCGACGACTTCTACGCCAATTACGGCGGCGTGCGTACCCGCCTGGTCACCGAGTCCGGCCACTTCCTGAGCTTCTACCATCGCCGATTGAACGCCGTCTGGAACTGGGCGCGCGACGGCCACGAAACCGAGAACTTCGATTCCACCGAATGCACTCCGGAACTGGCCAAAACTTTCGACTTCCACCTGCGCGAGTTTGCCCGGGGGGCGCCCCAGCCCGAGGTCTTCAGTCATGCCGACGTCTATCCCAACTTCGCGGTGTGGGGTTGGGAGGTGGCTTCCACGCGCCACCGCCCCGGCGTCACGGTGCTCGAGGACGTCTCCAGCACCGGTTTCCGGTCGGCCGTGCGGGAGTGGATGCCGGGTGGAGCGACGCTTCCCGAGGTGAAACTCTCCATCGTCTCCGCCCCCCTCTTCGCGCCGGGAAGCTCGCACATGGCGACCTTCCTCCGGCTGCGCGACGGTTTCGCGCGGCACACGCCGCTGAGGGCCGACGCCCAGGGGCGCCTGAATTTCGAACTCGACGGCGACGCCTATCAGGTGGGCTTTTCGGCCGCCCCGCTGATCGCCGTCACCGGTTATGAAATCTCCGCCGCCGGGTGGGCCACCGCCGGCGTGCCCGTGAAACTGCTGGTCAGGTTCGCCAACGTGGGCGCCGGACCTTCCCGGCCCACCCAGGTCCGCTGGGAAGGCGCGGACCCGGGCGTGACCTTCGACGCCCCCTCGATCACCCTCGCCGCATTGGCCCCGGGAGAATCGGCCGCCGTTCCCGTGACGGTCGCCGCCGCCGGGTCCACCCGCACGTTTCTGAGGTTCGCCGCCATCGCCGGCGGCTCCCGGCTGCCGGTGGGCGTGCCCCTGTTTCCGCATGCCGACGCCACTAAAGTGTTCCAGATCGCCGATGGCGCCGCCGTGGAAGTCATGCGCCACGCCGTCGCCACCGCCGAGGTGGCCTTCGGCGAGGGCAATCGCGACGGCCACGCGGCTCCCGGAGAGACCTTCGCCGTGCTGGTTCCCGACGGCGAAGTACTGCGCGCGGCCGAGTTGTTCACGGGCGACCCTTGCGTGGACAACACCATGCGCGGGTCCGACGATTGGAGCGATTACGACCACAGCGGCGCCTCGGTCTTCTACTCGCTCCCCAGAATCCGCCCCGAGTGCGAACCCGGACACGTCGTCCATTTCCTGGCGCGCGTGTTGATCCCCCACGCGCCGCTGCACCGGACGTGGTACCTGGCCATCGAAGTCCCGGTGTGGTGGCGGCGCGGCGAGGAGCCGAAATAAATGGCGTCCGACCCCATTTTCGCCAGACGCTATCATTGAACCATGCCCCGGTACGCGGCCATCGATATCGGTAGCAACTCGGTTCGAATGGAGGCCGCCGAGATCGTGCCCGGCGAGTTGCCGCGCGTGCTGGCCTCCGACCGCGAAGTCACGCGGCTGGGGGAAAGCGTGTTCCGCTATGGCTCGGTGAGCGAAGAGGCCATGCAATCCACCTGCGCGGTGCTGGCGCGCATGGCCGGACTCTACCGCCGCCTGGACGTTGTGGGCGTGCGCGTGGTGGCCACCAGCGCCATCCGCGACACGCGCAATAAGCGGGAGTTCCTGCAACGCGCCTCGGAGGCCGCCGGGACGCACGTGGAAGTGATCTCCGGACGCGAAGAGGCCCGCCTGATCCACCTGGGCATCGAGAGCGTTTGGCCGCAGACCGGCAAGCGCGTGCTGATCGTGGATATCGGAGGCGGCAGCGCCGAGATCGTGGCCGCCGGGGACGGGGTCCTGCGCGAAGCCTTCTCGCGGCCCCTGGGCGCCGTCCGGCTGTGCGAGAACTTTCTCAAGGACGATCCGCCCACCGCGCGCCAGTTGCACCAGCTCCACGAGTACATCGGCGAGAAGCTCTCCACCGCCGTCCGCCGCCTGGCCGGCTGGCGCTCGGACCGCGCCATCGCCACCTCCGCCACCGCCGCGGCGGTGGCCAGCGCCGTGGGCCGCGTCCCCCGCTCCCGGCGCGAGGGCATCGACCGGTTGCGCATCTCCGCCGCGCAGGTGCGCCGGCTCTACGCCACTCTGGCGGCCCTCGACCTGGCGGGCCGCCGCAGGATCACCGGCATCGGCCCCCGCCGCGCCGAAATCGTCGTGCCCGGCGTGGCCGTGCTGCTCGACTTCATGCAGGCCTTCCGCCTCCCCGCCGTGTACTACTCCCGCGCCGGCGTCCGCGACGGCATCATCGCCGATCTCGCCGCGCGCAACGTGGGCGCCGAGCTGTCCCGCTTGAGCCGCGACCAGCGCCGCGAAGTGGAAAACATGGGCCGCCGCTACGGCGTGGCCCTCGACCATGCCCGCAAGGTGGCCAACATCGCCAACCTGCTGTTCACCGCCCTGCAGCCGCTGCACCAACTGCCGCCCGCCTGCGGCAAACTGCTGGAAGCCGCGGCCTACCTTCTCGACGCGGGCCATTACATCAGCGGCTCCAGTCATCACAAGCATTCCTACTACGTCGTGTCGAACTCCGATATGCCGGGTTTCACCGAACGCGAGCGCCTGCTGATCGCCCACCTGTGCCGCTACCACCGCAAGAATATGCCGGGCCCGATGCACAGCGCCTACCAGAGCCTGCCAGCCGAGGAGAAGCGCCTGCTGCTGCTGACCATCCCGCTCGTGCGCCTGGCCGATAACCTGGACCGCAGCCACGAGCGGCGCATCGACGATCTGGAGTGCCGCCTGCGGGACGGGGAAGTGACTCTGCAGGTGACCTCGCACGGCGATATCGATTTGGAGCAGTGGGGCGCCGAGCAGGCCGGCGAGGTCTTCCGCCAGGCGTACGGCCGGCGCATCGTGCTGACCAAGGCGCGCGAAATCCGGGGGGCCGGACCATGACCATGCGCGAGTACGCCAGGAGCGAAACCTCGGCGCTGCTTGACCGGTTGGCCCAGCAGGCGCGGCTGGCGGCGGCGGCCGAGGCCTCTTCGATCCACGATCTGCGCGTGGTTATCCGCCGCTTGAGCCGCTGCCTGCGCGTCTTCGCGCAGTTCTACCCGGGCGACTCCTGGAAGAGACTCCGTGGGCGGCTCCGCGTTCTGATGGACGCCTCCGGCGCCGTCCGCGATCTCGACATTGCCGTCGCCCTGCTGGGGGAAGCCGGCGTCCCAAGGTGCACCGCGCTGCTGGCGCGCCTCTATGTCGAGCGGCGGAAGCGCAGCCGCGTCTTGCTGGCCGAGGTCCGGAGATGGAGAGGCCGCCGGTTGTCGCAAGCGTGGCCTCGCAAGCTGGAGTTGTAGGCATGGAGAAGATGCGCCAGGCGATCTGGGACGAACGAGCCTCGCCCGCGGCGAACGCGCGCCGCGTGTTGCCCCGCCTGGCCGCGGAGTTCTTTGCCCAGGTGCGCGCGGCCCTGGCGGCGCGTCCCTCCGCGGAACGGTTGCACCGCGTCCGCCTGGCGGCCAAGCGCCTGCGCTACACGCTCGAGCTGTTTCGCCGGTGCTACGGTCCCGGACTGGAATCGCGCATCGAATCGCTGCGCGGCTTGCAGCAGGTGTTGGGCGAGATCAACGATTGCGCCGCCACCGGCCGCTTGTTGGCGCGCCGTGCGCCGCGCGCGCCCCAACGCGCCAAAGTGGAGCGGTTTCTCGCCGCGCGCATCCGGCAGAAGACCGCCGAACTGCGGCGTCTGTGGAGCGAGGACATCGACGCCCCCGGCCGGGAGCTTGGGTGGACTCGGTACCTGTCGCGGAGTGCCCGCGCGCCGCACAGCGGAGCCACGACGAAACCGGCAGCCGCAAAACGCCGGTAACCGCGAGCGGCGTTCAGCGGCGGCCGGCCTGCATCAGAACGTCAGCCGCCCCGAAAGCTGCAACTGGCGCGGTCCCCAGATCAGGTTGCTGGTGGAAGTGGGCGCCAGGAAAGGGGTGGAAGTGTAAGGAGCGAAACAAGCGTTCGTATGGCCGGCGCAAAGGCCCGACCCGGCCGCGGCATAGGAAAACGCGGTGGTGCTCACGCCGGAAACGTTGGTGTGGTTGAACAGGTTGAAGGCTTCGCCGATGAGCGAGAGCTTCAGCCGTTCGCCCAGCGCGAACTGCCGTCCCACCCGGAAGTCCACGTCGTGAAAACCGGGAGCCGTGAACGCATTGCGCGCCAGCCAGCCGGCGCGGCCTTGGGTAGCACCGGCGTAACTGACGCCGCCGGTCACCCCGCCATCCAGCGGGCTCGGGGCGCCGGTGATCATCGGCGTCACCGGCTGGCCGGTGGACATGGTCACGATGGTCGAGAACGCCCAGCCATCCAGAATCAGCCGGACGGGCCGGCTCGCCAGGCCCTTCGCGGAGGGCATCCACACGGCGTTGGCCACGAACCGTTGGCGCTGATCGAGATCCGAAAGCGCGTATTCGATCTTCCGGTTCTTGGGATCGATGGGATAGTCGGTGCCGTTAAACGTGCCGCCGGATCCCGCCACCTGGGCGCCGTCGAACGCCTTGCTCAACGTGTAGTTCGCCGTGAACTCCAGCCCCTTGAGCATGGGCCGGCGCACGGTGATAACCATCGAGTTGTACCAGGAATTGACATCGCTGGAGCCGATGAAAACTTCGCCGGTATTGGTGTCGATGCGGCTGGTATAGAAGGGAACGGTGTAGGTTTGCGTGGTCTGGCCGCTGGAATTCAGGATGTCGTAGCTCTTCGTGGTGGTCGAGGGGGCCAGGTTGGCGTCGTAGAAAATCGGCAAATGCAAGCCCCGGCTCACCACGTACGCGACCGAGCCGCCGAGTCCCCCGGGCAACTCGCGTTCCAGGGTGACTTCGCCCTCGTGGGTTCGCGGGTTGACCCAGTCGGGCGCCATGCCACGCGTTACCTGCGAAGCGGCGGGCGGGGTAAAGGTCACCACCTGCGGCGTCAGGGCGCCGGCGAAGGGCGCGGCCAGCGCGGCGCCGGGCGGGGTCCAGATCACGTTCGGGAACGTCAATTGCGGGCAGTAGTTCGAGGCCGTGGAAACCGGGCTGCACGTGAACGTCTGCTGGTACACGCCGTTCTCCACGCGGGTGGCGTAATAGGTGCTGTTGGTGGTCTTGGCGTAAAAAATGCCGTAGCCCGAGCGCAACACGGTCTTCGGCGTCACCTGCCAGGCGATCCCGATACGCGGCGCGAACTGGTCCTTGGGGATGTCGATGGTGGACGTATAGAGCGTGGTGAGCGGCGTCAGCGTGTTCGGCTGCGGCGGCGCCGGGATGGTAAACACGTCGTAGCGCAGGCCCATGTTCACCGTCAGCCTGGAGGCCGCCTTCCAACTGTCTTCGAAAAAGCCGGCGATATCGTTGTTGTAAAAGTCGTCCTTGCCGACGTGCGTGACAGGGTCGTTGACCTGCGTGAACGTGCTGTAGTGCTTGCCCGTCAGGCCGTCTCCGATGTTGATTCCGTATGCGTCGATCACCCAGTTGTTGAACGCCGCCTGCGCCCCTCCGCTGTAACTGTAATTGCCGGTTCCGTTGTACAGGTTGATCATGACTTCGTGGATAACGTTCACATCCACGCCGGTTTTGAACGCATGGTGGCCGTGGACCTTGGATAGCGTATCCGAAATCTGGATGCGGTGTTCGTCCGGCTCCGCCGTGCGCGGCAGAGCGTAGTTCTCGCCGTAGATCGCCAGGTTGGAGGTGCCGCCCGAGCCGCCGATATTCACGTACGGCGCGGGCGCGTTGGAACCGGCCACTTCCAGGTCCCGGCCCCACTGGAAGCGGAGATTATTGACGGCGGAGTTCGAGATCGTGGAGTCCCAGTTCGCCACGAAGATGCGCTCGTGGAAAGCGTAGCTTCCATTGGTGCCGAGCGAACTGTTGTTGTAGGACGGCGAGGTGCTGTAGGCATTGGGCGCGCGGTAATCCATGAAGTCGAACGAGCCGCTCAGGTGATTGCGCACGGTGGCGTTGTAATCCAGCCTGCCGAAAAGCACATCCTGGTTGGTGTCGCGGCGAAAGCTGCCCTGCATGCCGTACAGGAACGCGTTGGCATTGGCGCACTGCGTGGCGCTCACCTGCGCCGGGCAGGGAAGCGCGCTCACCGTCGAACTGTAGACGTTGCTGGTGTACGCAATGGGGTTGACTTTGCGCGAGCCATCGTAGGTGGCGAAGTAGAACAGCTTGTCTTTGACGGCCGGCCCGCCGGCGCTGCCGCCGAACTGCTGCCATTGATGGATGGGCTGGCTGTAGGTGCCGCGCGACTTCGGGTAGGAATCCAGCGCATTGAACGAGGGGTAGCGCAGATAGTAGAACAAGTCGCCATGCACGGCGTTCGAGCCGGATTTGGTCACGGCGTTCACCACGCCCCCCGCGGCCTGCCCCAGCTCCGCGCTGTAGTTGCTGGCGCTCACCTGGTACTCCATGATGGAGTCCATGCTGTAGACGTAAGCCCCGCTGTTGGCCCGCCCGCGCGCCTCCGAGAAGAACGCCTGATTGTTGTTGGCGCCATCCACCGTGTTCGAGTTGTAGAGGCCGCTGATGCCGCGGTAGGAGACCAGCCCGCTGGTTCCGTCGGTGGTCACGTTGGGCGTGAGCAGGACGAAGCTGTCCCAGCGCCGGCCCGCGATGGGCAGGTTGCCGACGGCCGCCTCGCTCACCACTTGCGATACCTCGGTCTTGGACGTATCGACCACGGCGCCCTCGCCCGATACCGTGACCGCCTCCGAGGCGGCCTTGACCGGCATAACCAGGTCGACGGTCAGCGTCTCCCCGACCTGCAGATTCAGGCCGGTGCGGACCACCTTCGCGAAACCCGCCTTGGCGGCGGTGATTTCGTAACGCCCCGGTTGCAGAAAGGCCGCGCTGTACAGGCCCACTTCGTTCGTGGACACCACCCGCTCGGTCGCCGTGTCCGTGTGCTTGATGGTGACGGTGGCGCCCGGCACCACCCCGCCGCTGGCATCCGTCAGCGTCCCCGCAATCAGTCCGCTCCCCGCCGTCTGGCACCGGGCCGCGGGGCCGGATGCCATCAGCAACGCCATCGCCGCCACGGCGACGCTCGAAACCGGCGAAAACTTACGACTGGATAGACGCATGGTCTTTCTCCTCTCGCGATACACGCGAACTTCGGTTGTGGAACGATCATTCCCTTTGCCCGCGGATCGGGCGGGCGGCATTACGCGAACAACACTGCCGTGCCGAATACTGCCAGGATATCGGAATTCCGTTACATACAGATGTAAAAACCTGAGGGGGCCGGCAACCGCACTAATCTTCCAGAATCACGTGCGCCATCCCGAGCTCCGCGGTGTGCGTGAGCGAAAGCGCCACGTTTCGCACTCCCAGCTTCCGCGCGACTCTCTCGGCAACCCCGTGAAATCGCAACGTCGGTTTCCCGCCCGGCAGGTTGGCGACTTCGAAGTCCCGCCACTTGACGCCGCGCTTCCATCCCGTTCCGATGGCTTTCATCCCGGCTTCCTTGGCGGCGAACCGGGCCGCGTACCGCTCGTACCGGTTGGCCTTGCGCTCCACATAGGCGATTTCGGCCGGCGTGTAGATCCGGTCCACGAAGCGCGCCCCGAAGCGTTCGATGGATGCCCGTATGCGCGGCACTTCCGCCAGGTCCACGCCCGTTCCCACGATCATTTCAGTCCCGCTCCCGATGTCGTGATGGTCAGGCGTCCGTGCTTGACCCCCTTGGTTCCGATCAGCGTATCCGCGATGTTCCGCACCACCGCCGATTTGCCCCGCACCACCAGCACCTCCAGGCAGTTGTCGTGGTCCAGGTGCACGTGCAGCGTGGAAAGGATGGAATGGTGGTGCTCGTGCTGTATGCTCGTCAGCTTCTCGTTCAACATGCGCACATGGTGGTCGTAGACCAGCGTCACCGTGCCCACCACCTGGCTGTTCGGAGATTCCCAGGCCTTCTCCACCAGTTCGTCGCGGATCAGGTCGCGAAAGGCCTCCGACCGGTTGGTGTAGCCCCGCTGTTCGAGCAGGGCGTCGAACTGGGACAGCAGGCCGCTATCGATGGCAACGCCTATCCGGCTCAGGCTGCTCATGCGTAAATCAATAGTATCACCGTCGGTTCCGGCCGGCACAGGCAGCCCCACCCAGGCCCGCGACGCGGGGAATCCGGCGGCATCCTTGGGGCGTCCGCCCCGCGGCCCCGTCACCACATCCCGGTGGCACGAATCGGGAAATCGTGCTACCTTGGGAGCGAACCGTGCATATCCCCGACGGGTATCTCTCCACTGCGGTCTGGACCGGCATGGACGCGCTGGCGGCGCCGGCCGTCATCGGCATCGCGCGCCAGGCGCAGCGGCGCTTCGACGATGCCCGGGCGCCTCTGCTGGGCGTCATGGGCGCGTTTGTCTTCGCCGCCCAGATGATCAATTTCCCCGCCGGAGTGGGCACTTCCGCGCACCTCCTGGGCGGCGCCTTGCTGGCCATCACGCTGGGCGCGCCGGCGGCCACCGTGGTGATGAGCGCCATCATCGCCATCCAGGCGCTGGTATTCCAGGATGGCGGCGTTCTGGTGATGGGCGCCAACGTTTTCAACATGGCCGTGGTGGGAGTTTGGGCCGGGTATCTCCCGTTCCGCTTCGCGGGCGCCACCCGCTGGCGCAGCGCCGCCATCTTTTCGGGCGGAGCCTTGTCGGTGCTGGTGAGCGCCGTCTGCGCCCTGGCGGAGCTCCGGTTGTCCGGAATTCCGCCCAAGACGCTGGCCGTTTCCGCCACGGTGTTTCTGATTGCCGCCCCCGTCGAGGGCGCTATCACCCTGGCAGTGGTCAAGGCCCTGGAAGCCATCCAGCCCGGATTCGTGCGCCAGCCGGAACCCGGGCGCCGCTTCCATGCGTCCATGCTGGCCCTCGGTTTGACGGCGGTTTCTTTGGGCGCCGTGGGCGTTCTGTTCTCTTCCGCGGCGCCCGATGCCATCGAGAAGTTGGGCCTCGTCTCCGGGTTTGCCGGCCGGTTCAAGGCTCTTCTGGCCACGCCCTTCTCCGGTTATGAAGCTTCTTTCCTCGCCTCGCCGTGGATGCGCAAGGCCGGCGCCGGTGTGGCTGGTTTGGCTCTGATCTACGGCGTTTGCCTGGCGATCGGGCGCGTGGCCGCGGCCCGCAAACGGAGCGTGTGAGTTGCATCACGTGGTCCTGGAGCGCTGGAGCCGCGGGTCGAGCCCCCTGCATCGCGGCGATCCCCGCGCCAAGATACTCAACTTGTTGGTGTTTCTGATAGTCCTGGCAACCGCCCATCGCCACCTGTTGCCGATCGCCGGAGCGCTTGGCGGTCTGCTCTGCTGCGCCATCGTCTGGTCCCGCCTTCCGCTGACTGGCGCGCTCGGCAGAGCCGCGGCGGTCTTGCCGTTTTCCCTGGCCTTCGCCGGCATGTGCTGGATTGCAGGCGACCCCACCCGCGGCCTCTACTTGGCGGTGAAGAGCTACCTGTCCGCGCTGGCGGTGCTGTTGGTGGTTTCCACCACTCCCCTTCCGGCCCTGCTGCGCGGACTGCGTGCCATGGGCGCCCCGCGCTTTCTCCTGATGGTCGCCCAGTTTCTGTATCGTTACCTGTTTGTCATATCGGAGGAGGCGCAGCACATGGCCAAGGCCGCTCAATCGCGCGGGGCCACGGCGGCCGGAATGGTGGGGCGGTCGGCCCGGTTTCGAGCCGCGGCCGGCGCCCTGGCGGTCTTGTTCGCCCGGTCTTATGGGCGCGCCACCGAGATTCACCACGCCATGCTGGCGCGCGGCTTCCAGGGACATCTCGAGACCCCGGCGGCCTTGCATTTCCGCAAGGCGGACCTGGCCCTGGCGGTCGCCGGGTCGCTCGGGCCGGTGGCTTTGCGGTTCGCCGTGGAAAGGTTCTCCTAGTGCAACCCCTGATCGAAGTGCGCAACCTGCGGTATCGCTACGAGGACGGAACAGTCGCGCTCCAGGGCGTCGATTTCCGGCTCGATCCGGGGGAATCGGTCGCCTTGTTAGGCGCCAACGGCAGCGGCAAAACCACCTTTGTGATGCACCTGAACGGACTTCTGGGAGTCCCCGACGGCCATGGCCGCGCCAGCGTCTCGGTCTGCGGCATGCCCGTCGAAAAGCCCAACCTGGCGGCCATCCGCCGCAAGATCGGAATGGTGTTTCAGGATTCCGACAGCCAGCTCTTCATGCCTACCGTGCTGGAGGACGTGGCGTTCGGCCCGCTCAACCACGGCCTGGACCCGGCCGCCGCGGAGGAGTGCGCCCGCACCGCTCTCGAACGTGTGGGTATGGCCGGGGCGGCGGCGCGCGCCCCCTATCATCTGAGCGCCGGGGAAAAAAGACGAGTCGCCATCGCGGGAATTCTGGCCATGGATCCGGAGATCCTGGTGCTGGATGAACCTACCACGTTCCTCGATCCACCCGCCCGGCGCTCCCTGGCGGAATTACTCCAAGACCTGCCGCAGGCCAAAATCCTGGTGACCCACGACATCTCCTTTGCGCGGTCGATTTGCACGCGCGCGGTGTTCTTCCGGAACGGAGCCGTCGCGGCCACTGGCTCCATCGAAGATGTCGTGGACCGATTCGGATGGGGCTTCGCCCCGGCCAGGAACGCTCCCGGACGATAGCTCCCGCTGCCCAAGCCCGCGGACACTTACGCCGATGGTCCGCGCGCTGCTACGCTTCCTTGGCGGCGCTTTTGGCGGCGGCCACCCGCTTGCGGTGTTCGGCCCAGCGCTTCTTCTGCGCGGCCGCGATCCGTTTGCGGGCCTCCGCGCTCAGAACCCGCTTCACCGCCGGCTTCTTCGCCGCGGCTGCGGGCGCCGCTGTGTGTTTCCCCTTCAACTTGGCTTGAATCTCGCGAATGCGATCTTCAATCTTCTGGCGCTCCATTTCGTAACCCACCAGCGCCATCTGTAACGTGCTCTGATCTTCTAGGCTTCGCCTTGCCATGTTCTCTCCAGGCACAAATAATAACATAATTGTGTCAAAATCGAAGTACTCCAGTTGGTCAGTATCCGCCACTGGAGACATATTCCGGTGACGCAGCCATGCGAATCGTCATTCAGCGGGTGACAGAAGCGCGCGTAGATGTGGGGGGGAGTACCAACGCTTCCATACCCGCCGGATTATTAGTATTTCTTGGTATTTCAAGACACGATACCCCCGCCGATGCGGATTATCTGCTGGACAAGACCCTCGGCCTGCGCATCTTCCCGGATGACTCCGGCAAGATGAATCGCAATGTCCAGGAAGCCGGCGGCTCCCTGCTGGTGGTTTCGCAGTTCACGCTCTACGGCGATTGCCGCAAGGGCCGCCGGCCGAGTTTCGACCAGGCCGCGCCACCCGGCCAGGCCCTCGATCTGTACACCTACTTTGTCGAATGCGCCCGGCGGGGACCCGTTCCCGTGAAAACCGGCGTCTTCCAGGCTATGATGCGGGTCCACCTGGTGAACGACGGGCCGGTCACCATCCTGATCGACTCCGGCTCCCGGCCGAGTAAGTCGGCCAGCCATTCCTGATGTCCGTTCGAGTATCCGTTGCAGGCCGTAGGACGACTTAACGTCTGTTAACGTGGCGCACTCGAGTGCCCGCCCCGCCGTGCGAAACTCCCTGGCAATAATCTAATTGCGATTCATATGTCTTTCATTCAACCCGGTCTACCGCTGGGCCGGGTCTGCTGGCGTGCCCCTCACAAACAGAGCCAACGATTCGCCATGCGCCGGATCTTCCGCTTTCGGCATCCGTGAAACCCGGCCCCGCCTTACCCACATCGCGCGCGCGGCTGGGGCATTGCCGGATCGTGTCGGCCCACGAAGTCCGGCGCCGCATGCATCGCCTCGCAACCGGAATCGGGTTGTAAGTCCGGCGCGCCGGCGCTCCCGGCCGGCGCATATCCCCATAGCATTCCGCGGAGCCCCATGTTATTCGCCTCCGCGGCCCGCGCCCTTGCCACCCTCGATCGCGCCCAGCCGATTGCGGATGCCCGGTTGCCTGGCCGGATTCGGCGCCGCCACCGGCGGGGCCGTCGACTTCGCGCATCCCACTCCCCCGCCGGGCGCGCGGCCGGGTGTATCCTTCTCCCCGCTCGTGGCCGTATACTGAGATGTGTCGAACTCGAAGGCAGTCCGCTACCGTGACGCAGGCGTGAACATCGATGAGGGCGATCGCGCCGTGGCGTCCATCGGGAAACTGGCCCGCGCGACGTTCACCCGGGGCGTGCTGACCGACATCGGCTCCTTCGGCGCCGCGTTCCAGTTGGCGGGATTCCGCAAGCCCGTGCTGGTCAGCTCCGCCGACGGCGTCGGCACCAAGCTGAAGGTCGCCTTCCTCACCGGCCGCCACGGCACCGTGGGCGAGGACCTGGTCAACCACTGTGTCAACGACATCGCGGTGCAGGGCGCGCGCCCACTCTTCTTCCTGGATTATTTCGCCGTCGGCAAGCTGAATGCCGATGTCGCCGCCGCGGTGATTTCCGGCGTGGCCCGCGGTTGCCGGGCCAACGGCTGCGCCTTGATCGGCGGGGAAACCGCCGAGATGCCCGGGCTGTACGCGGACGGCGAGTACGACCTGGCGGGCTTCATCGTCGGCGCCGCCGAACGTTCCGAATTGCTCACCGGGAGCAGCATCCGGCCGGGCGACGTGCTGCTGGCCCTCCCCTCCACCGGGTTGCACACCAACGGCTATTCCCTGGCCCGCAAGCTGCTCTTCGAGGTGGCGGCCTTCGGGGTTGAGACCGTGCTCGAGGAAACCGGCCTGCCCGTAGCCGATTGCCTGATGGCGGTGCACCGCAGCTACTTGCAGCCGATCCGCGCGCTGATGGACGCCCGTCTCTTGCGGGGAGCCGCCCACATCACCGGAGGCGGCATCACCGGCAACACGCCGCGCATGCTGCCCAAGGGTCTGGCAATCTCCATCGACACCGCCGCCTGGCGGATTCCGCCCATCTTCGAAGCGCTGCGGCGCATCGGCAGTATTCCGGAAGACGACTATCGCCGGACGTTCAACCTCGGGGTGGGCATGATCCTGGCCGTTCCCGCGCGCGGCGCGGCGCGTGCCGAAACCGTCCTCGCCAAAGCCGGAGAATCCGCGTTTCGCATCGGCACGGTAGTTGCGCAGCGGCGCGGCCGTCCCCGCCTGGAGTACCGATGAAAAGCCTGTCGATGAAGCGCCTTGGCATTCTCATTTCCGGCCGCGGCTCCAACTTCGAGGCCATCGCCGATAACATCGCCGCCGGGAAGCTCGACGCCGAGATCGCCGTGGTGCTTTCCAACCGGGCGGCAGCCGCCGGCCTGGAGATCGCCCGTGCCCGCGGTCTGAACGCCGAGTGCATCCCGTCCAAGGGCCTCGACCGCGAAGTCTACGACCGCATGCTGGTGGAATCGCTGGTCCGGAACCGCGTCGACCTGGTTTGCCTGGCCGGATTCATGCGCCTGTTGAGCGCGTGGTTCATCCGCCAGTTCCCCGGCCGCATCCTCAATATCCACCCGTCGTTGTTGCCCGCATTCCCCGGCCTGGAAGCGCAGCATCAGGCGCTGGCGCACGGCGTCAAGATCGCCGGCTGCACCGTCCATTTCGTCGATGAAGACCTGGATGCCGGCCCCATCGTTCTCCAGGCCGCCGTTCCGGTCGAAGACGCGGATACCGCCGAGACGCTTTCCGCCAGGATCCTCCGCGAGGAGCATCGCCTCTACTCGGAAGCCATCCGCATCGTCCTGGGAGGCCGCTACCGGCTGGAAGGCCGGCGCGTGCTCCTGGACTGAAGGTATTCGGATAGTTTCATGGGCGGCCCCGGCCCGGTGTCCATCTGCCGCTCGACGGCGCGTTCGTACTGGTCCAGCAGTTGCCGCCGCCGTTTCGGCGCCAGTTGGCAGCATTCCAGGTCCAGCAACAACTCTACCTCCCAGGGCGCGAAGGTATTTCGCCCCAGCGCGCCGCGCTTCAGGTCTCCCATCAGCCGCAGGAAGCGATTGCGCATCAGTTCCAGCTCGACGATATCGTCCGCCGCCATTCCATAAGGAGATCGGCAGAGCGGCGCCGGAACATTAGCCCACATCTTTCGCGGCGGTGGCACGCCGCAGCCGCAAGCGCCGGACGGCCGGATCCCCGGTGTTTCCCAAGTCCGGTTCTCGCGGTGCCCGCCTGCGGCGCCACGCTACGCGTAGTCAAGCTCCGATTCGCCGGCCCCCTATTCCCCTCGGAGCGCCGTTTATCCGCTTCCCCAGCCACAGCGGCGCGCTCCTGGAGAGATCGGCAAGAAAATACCCTCCGGCCAGAAGCGGAATCCACAGGATTGGCGTGCGATAGCGCGGGTCCGACAGCACGACGTAGTAGACGAGCGGGTAGGTGAATAGAGCGGCGGCGAAGAATACGGCTATCGGATCCCGCCGCCAGCCAAGGCACAGCATTCCCAGGATGGCGGAGATCGTGACAAACGCGATGGAACGCGCGTACCAGGGAGAGTCCTCCGCATCGGGAAACCAGAACATGCGCACCCGTGCGGCCGTGAGCGCCAGGAAGCGCGCCCGGTGATGGCGGATCCAATCCAATGCCATGGCTCCGCGCCTGCGGTAGTACTCGGCTTCGCCAAGGGCCTGACATTCCCGGCTTTCGGCGTCGGAAGCGCCGGGATGCACGATACGAAGAAACCCCTTGGCTGAATCGAGGGCGAAGCTGGGTTCGGCCAGATCGTTGTTGGCGACATGCAGTTCCAGACCGAAGTTGTCGCGGACGAAGAACAGTCTGTGAAACTGGCGGTAGTTGCGCCACGTCCAGGGCACCAGGACGGCTGTCGCCGCCAGTCCGGCCCAGCAAACCAAACGCGCACTGTGTGCGGGGCGGTGGCGCCAGAGGACGTAGGCGAGCCACAAGACAGCCACGATGATCGACGCGGGGTTGAGAAGCGCCAGCAGTCCGATTCCGCTGCCGATGCCGACCGCGGGTACGATCCCGTTCCGAACGGCGAGCCGGCTGGCCGCCAGGCAGAAGAGCATCAGGCCCGTCGCGACGTACATGATTTCGAACTGCGGGAACAACAGGAACACGGGCAGGACGATCGTCACTCCGGCAGCCCAAATGCCGGGACGGCGGTCCCGAAAGAAAAGCCGCGAAACCGATGGCAGCAGCGCGGCGTGCAGGGAATGAACGGCAATCGTAATGCCGCACAGCACCAGCGCGAAAAGCGGAGTGTACCCGAATACCCAGATAAGCAGGGCAAGGAACACGGGATAGATTGGAGGCGGATGTGCCGTCGGGCCCGTGGGACGCGTGCTAAAAGGATCGGCGAACCGCCCGTGTTCGGCGAGATTCCGGGCGACGGCGATGGGCTCGAAGCCCTTTCCCAGACGGACCGCCGGAAACTGGAATGCCGTCGTGACAAAAGCCGCGGCGAAAAGCAGCGACGGTATCAGAATGCGCCTGGACACACTCGATCTCATTGTATCGGGCGCGGACCTCGCAAGTATAGGCGCAGCAAGAGAGCGCCGCCGTACCTCCGCGCCGCCCGGAGATCGCCTGCCACGCCCTTGCGTTTCCAGCCGCACCGGTTGTTATCATTGTCCACACGTTGCGCCATGTCCACTGAACCTCGGGCCTCTTCCGGTTTCGACGCGTCGCCTTACTTTCCCCTGCTTCTGGTCCTCTTCGCCGCCAGCGGCTGTTCGGCGCTGATCTACGAGATCGTCTGGTACCAGTTGCTCCAGCTCGCCATCGGTTCCACCTCGATATCGCTGGGCTTCCTGCTGGCTGCGTATATGGGCGGTCTGTGCCTGGGAAGCATCGGCCTTCCCCGTCTGCGCACCACGCGCCATCCCCTGCAAATCTACGCATTCCTGGAACTCGGCATCGCCGCGCTCGGCCTCCTCGTCCTGGCCGGACTGCCGCTGGTCGCCCGCGTCTATGTCGCCGGCGCCGAACACGGCGTGCCGGGCATGCTCCTGCGCGGATGCATCGCCGCCGTGTGCCTGGTGCCGCCCACCATCCTTATGGGAGCCTCGCTGCCGGCCATCGTGCGCTGGATCGCTTCCACACCGCGCGGCGTCTCCTGGTGGGGGATGCTGTACGGCGGCAATACCGCCGGCGCCGTCTTCGGATGCTTGCTGGCGGGTTTCTACCTGTTGCGCGTGCACAACATGGCCGTCGCCACCTACGCCGCCGTGGCCATCAACCTGGCCGTGGCCCTGGTCAGCTTCCTGGTGGCCGCACGCACGCCGGCCCAGGCTTCCGCCGGCGATTCCGCCGCGCCCCGAACCGCCGCTCGGGCGCCCCGCGCCGCAACCGCCGCCCCGCCCAGCCGCTGGCCCGTGTACGTCACCATCGCCCTTTCCGGCGCCGGCGCCCTGGGCGCCGAAGTCGTCTGGACGCGCCTCATGGGTATGATGCTGGGCGCGACGGTGTATGTGTTCTCCATCATTCTGGCGGTCTTCCTGATGGGCTTGGCGCTGGGCAGCACCGTGGGTTCCTGGCTGGTGCGATCCGTCCGGCCCCGCGTGGCCCTGGGATGGTGCCAGATCCTGCTCGCGGCCGGGGTTGCCTGGACCGCCTGCATGATCGCCAATTCGCTCCCCAACTGGCCCATCAACCCGCTGCTCACCACCAGCCCCTGGTTCACCTTCCAGCTCGACATGGTCCGGTGTCTATGGGCCATCCTGCCGCCCACGCTGCTATGGGGCGCCAGCTTCCCGCTGGCCATCGCGGCTCTGGCCGCTCCCGGTGACGACCCTGGCCGGGTGGTGGGCGCGGTGTACGCCGCCAACACCGTGGGCGCCATCGCCGGAGCGCTGGCGGTAAGCCTGGTCCTGGTGCCGTGGATCGGAACCGAGAACTGCGAAAGGGTCATCCTGATTCTCTCGGCCGTCAGCGCTTTGTTCGTGCTGTGGCCTTACGCGGCCGGCCATCCCTCGAAGATCCCCGCGGCCGCCTTGACCGCCGCTCTGATCCTGGCCGGCGTGCTCGCCAAAGGCGTCGACCCCATTCCCGGGAAGGTCATCGCCTACGGCCGCCGCATCATGATCTCGGCTCCCAACTCCGAATTGCTCTACACGGCCGAGGGAATCAACTCCTCGGTGGCCATCACCCGCTGGAGTGACGGCGCCACGGAGGTGGACGTCAACGGCCACGTGGAAGCCACCACCGAGCCCTACGACATGCGCCTGCAGCGCATGGTCGGGCACCTTCCCGCGCTGCTGCACCGCCAGCCCCGGAGCGTGCTGGGCATCGGATTCGGCGCCGGCGTCTCGGCCGGAACCTTCACCCGCTACCCCACCATCGGGCACATCGCGGTGTGCGAGATCGAGCCCATCATTCCGCCCATCTCCACCCGCTACTTCGCCAAAGAGGATTACGACGTGCTTCACGACCCCCGCACGCGGATTATCTTCGACGACGCCCGCCACTATCTGCTGACCACCACCGAGACGTTCGACATCGTCGCCAGCGACCCGCTGGATGTCTTCGTCAAGGGCACCGCCGCGCTCTATACCAGGGAGTACTTCGAAGCCGTCAAGCGCCACCTGAATCCCGGCGGCTTGTTCACGCTCTACGTGCCCTTGTACGAGAGCGACGTGCGCACCGTCCGCAGCGAGCTGGCCACCTTCTTCGACGCCTTCCCCGACGGCACCGTGTGGGCCAACACCGTCAGCGGGCAAGGCTACGACATGGTCTTCCTGGGAACCGCCGGGCCGCTCAAAATCGACCTGGACGAAATCCAGGCCCGCCTCGACCGCCCGGACTACGCGCCCGTGGCCGAATCGCTGCGCGAGGTGCAGTTCCCGAGCGCCCTCGATCTCTTCGCCACCTACGCGGGCCGGAAGTCCGACCTGGGCGAGTGGACCGCCGGCGTCGATCTCAACCGCGACGGCGACCTGCGCCTCCAGTATTGGGGCGGATGGGGCATCGACTCATCGCTCGAGGATGTCATCTACCGCCAGATGCGGAGCTACCGCCGCCCGCCCACCGGCCTGTTCACCGGTTCGCCCGCGACGCTCGACGCCCTGATGTCCGCCATCGGCCGATAGGCCACTGCCGCCGTGGCGGGACGGATGGCTGGCCGGGTCAACCAGCCCCGCTGCGCGAGGACCGCGTTCCATCCACCATGGCTTGCAGGCGCGCCACGCCGTTCTCCACGTTGGTGGTTTGAGCGGAGATTCGTTGCCCCGCCAGTGTCAGATCCTCCCCGCTGCGCAGCACCTGGTGAACCTGCTGCTCCATCTGGCGGACGGCGCGGGCGATCTCCTCGATCCCTTTGGCCTGCTCCTGGCTGCCCGTGCTGACGCCGTCAACCAGCGTCTTGACCTCGGTTGACCTGCCCGTGATCTCCTCGATCGATTTGATGACTTCATCCAGGCGCGCCCGGCCCTCGAGCGACTTGGCGGCGGACTCGTCGATCAGGCTGCCGGTGTCCCTGGCCGCCTCGGCGGATCGCTGCGCCAGATTCCGCACTTCGTCGGCGACCACCGCGAAGCCTAGGCCGGATTCGCCGGCACGGGCGGCTTCCACCGCGGCATTCAAGGCGAGAATGTTGGTTTGGAACGCGATTCCATCGATGACTTTGATGATGCCGGATACCTTGCCGCTGGAGGCGGCGATTTCGTTCATCGACACTTGCAGGGAACGCAACGTCGAATTGGCGGCTTGCACTCCCTCCTCGACGCGGGCCATCAGAGCCGCCGACTGATGGGCCAGCCCGGCGTTTTTTTGCGTCATGGCGGCCAGTTCCTCGGCCGTCGAGGACGTGGTTCCCACGTTTCGGGACTGCTGCTCGGCGTTCTCGGCCAGCGCCGCGCTGGCTTCCTTGACTTGCGTGGCGCCGGCGACCGCCTGCGTGGAACCCTCGGACAACAGAAGCGTGGTCTTGCGAAGCGATTTCATGCTGCGGTGCACCACCCGCAGGATCCATGCGCAAAGGGCCGCCGCCAGGCCTCCCAGGCCGGCCGCTATCCAGCGGCTCCGCGCCACCGAGACTTCCACCTCGCGGGCAGCCGCCGCCAGCGAATCCCGCTGCATCTGCGCCAACCCTTCCGAGGCCCGCTCCATCTGGCCGTGCTGCCGGTTCCCACCCTCCATTCCGGCCGCGCCCGGCGTGTGGCAATCGGCGCAGCGCACGGTAAGGTCCCGATGACTGGCGGTCCAGGACTGGTGCGCTTTCCCGAGCGACTCGAACAATTGCCGCTCGCGCGCTTCCGTCACCAGCGGGTCGAGACCCGCCAGGAGCCGATCCACGTTGGCGGAGCTGGCTTTCACGAGCGACCTCCTCTGTTCCGCGGTGGACGTGTCGCTGGCGATCAGGAGTTGGCGGGCGCCCTTCATCTCCGCCAGCGCGGCGGTCAACTGGCCGATCAGGTCCGTCCGCCTGGCCGAAGCGTTCAGTTCCCCTACCAGGATGCGCTGCAGGTCTCCGGAATCGACGATCAGGAATCCGCCCAACAGTGCCGTCACAACCATCATGGCGGCGAAGTTGGCCGTCAGTTGTTTCCCCAGCGCCATGTGGTTCTTCATGCTTGTCCCTTTCGTGCCAGCACACCGCTTCTATCGGCCGGAGCCGCGCTTTTCTGTACTGTCCCGCGGCGGTTTTTTTCGGCCCTCCCTCGCCCGCCCCCTCCGGCCACGATAGAATGGACCCGTAATGCAGATCTATCTCCTGCGGCACGGCATCGCCGAGGACGCCCGCCCCGGACTCCGCGATTTCGACCGCGCGCTCACCCCCGAAGGCGGCGCGAAACTCCGCCGCGTCCTCGAACGCGCCCGGGCGGCTGGCGCCGTGCCCACCCTGATTCTCTCCAGCCCCCTTCGCCGCGCCCTCCAGACCGCCCAACTCGCCGCCGAAGTTCTGCGTTACTCCGGAAGGATCCTCCGGACCCGCGCCCTCATTCCCGACGCCCCGCCCGCCGAGGCTTGGGCCGAAATCCGCGGCCACGGCCACGAACCCGCCCTCCTCCTGGCCAGCCACGAACCGCTCATGAGCTCGCTGGCGGCATTCCTGCTGGACAGTCCCACCCTGGTGCTCGACATGAAGAAAGCCGCCCTGGTGCGCATCGATTGCGAACGCTCCGGCCCCTCGCCGTCCGGCGTTTTGAAATGGATGCTGACACCGGCGCTGGCCGGAGATTGAACCCATGAACATCCGCAAAGCCACCGATCGTTATGAAGCCTGGCTGTCGCGCCACCTCCGCATCGTCGCCGAGGATCTCGAATTCAAGCACCGCCAGATGCGCAGCGCGGCATTTCCGTTTCTGCGCGCCACCTATTACCGCTGGGCCCAGATCTGGCCCGAGGTGTGCGAGGACGAGGCCCGCGCGCCCGAGACCCTCGCCGTGGGCGATCTCCACGTGGAAAATTTCGGGACGTGGCGGGATAAGGACGGCCGCCTCGTCTGGGGCATCAACGATTTCGACGAGGTCTGGCGTCTCCCGTACACCCACGACCTGGTCCGCCTGGCCACCAGCGCCCTGCTGGCCGGCCTGGGCGGCGACCTCAAGCAGGGCCTCGACGCCATCCTCAAGGGGTATCGCGAGGCCCTGGAAGCCGGCGGACGGCCCTATGTCCTGGCCGAGCATCACTCCGCCCTGCGGCTCATGGCCACCGCGCGCCTCCACCAACCCGAACAGTTCTGGGCGAAACTGCACGCGCTCCCCGAGCTCAAGGAACCGCCCCCGGCCGGCGCCCTCAAGGGTCTCGCGAGTCTTATGCCCGTCCGGGGCCTGGTGTGGCGGGTGTCGCATCGCGTGGCCGGCCTCGGCAGCCTGGGGCGCCACCGCTACGTGGCCCTGGCGGACTGGTGCGGCGGCTCGGTGGCGCGCGAGGCCAAGGCCCTGGCGCCCTCGGCGTGCGTGTGGGCGGAAAGCGGCAAGGGCACCGCGCCCATTCACTATCAGGAAGCCATCGACCGCGCCGTGCGCTGCCCCGATCCCTTCGTGCGCCTGCGCAAACGCTGGATCGTGCGCCGCCTGGCGCCGGATTGTTCCCGCATCGAGCTCTCCGCCCTGCCCAAGGAACGCGACGAGTTCCATCTGCTGCACGCCATGGGCTGGGAGACCGCCAACATCCACCTGGGCTCCGCCAAGCCGCGCACGCTGCTCCGCGACTTCGGCAAGCGCCCGTCCGGCTGGCTTTTCAAAGCCGCCAACCGCATGAAGAAGGCCGTCCTCGACGACTTCAAGGAGTACGCCAAATAGCGGCTGGGCGCCAAGTCCTCGACCGTGTGATTTGGTGCCGCGGGCCGCACGGAACCGCGAGCGCGAGGGATGGCCGCCGCACCCTACCCGCGGCGGCCGCCCGAGGATGCCCGGCGGGCGCGCCACTCTTCGGCCGTGATCTCCCACATCTCGCTCGGGAACCGCCCGCCTACGTAGTCCCGTTCCTCGACGGCCACCACGCGCATGCCCTGCCTCTCCGAAATCCTCCGCGAAGCCGTGTTCGCCACCGCTTTCGGCACGCGCAGCACGGGGAAGCCCAGCGCTTCGAACCAATAGTCCGTGATGGCGTCGACTGCTTCCGTCATCAGGCCTTGCCCGTGCCACGGCAAACCCAGCCAGAAGCCCCGGTTGTGGTTCTCGGCCTTCCGGAGCGAGACCATGCCGATGAACCGGCCGGGATCGCTCTTCAACCGCAGCGACCAATGCCACTCCTCGCCGCGCGCCATGGCCGGCAGCGCGCCGTCGCGGAAGTAGGTCAAAGTGCCGTCGCCGGGATACGGCCATGGAACGACGTTGGCCAGGAACCTGACGATCTCCCATTTGGGGAACAGCTTCTGCGCCTGCTCCGCGTCGGCCAGCTCCAGCGGACGCAGCTCCAGGCGAGACGTCTCTAGCGGGACCACCATTCGGAAATGTTAGCAGAGCCGGGGCGGCGGCGTTTCGCGGTCAGCGGGTGAACAGGACCACCCGCGCGCGCTGCCCCTTCGAGAGCTTCTCATCGCACGTATAAAGGACCGAGCCGGTCGCTTCGGCCAAGGCGATGTACGCGGCGTCGTAGGCCGTGAAGTTCTGGCGCAGTTCCCAGATGCGGCCCAGCAAAGGCACGTGCGAGTAGCGCTCGGCGGGAAGCGCCGCCAGCCCCGCCAGAAGCTCCCTGCTGCGGCGAGCGTCGATACGTCGCCCCGCAACCAGCTTTCGAAGAGCGCTGGCAACTTCCACGTCGAGCAGATGCGGCACGAGGAACGCGTCCTCGCTGCCCGCCAGTTCGTGCCTGAGGGAATCGGCCAAAGCGCCGTTGGTGAGGAGTTCCACGACCACCGACGCATCCAGCACGATCATCGCGCATCCCGCAGTTCGCGCACGATTTGCGCGGCGCTCCGTTTCGCCGGGATCGGCTCCGCAAGCCGGGTCAGATCCAACCACTCCCGCATGGTCGGCCGCTCGGCAATATGCTCCAATTCCCGCTTGAGGTAGTCGGAGAGGCTCATGCCCTCCCGCGCGGCGCGGACTTTCAGGGTGGTGTGTATCCGCTCGGGAACGTCCCGGATCTGAATCATTGTGGACATGCTTTCAGCATACGAACATGTGCAGCACATGTCCAGGGGTGAGGCGATTCCAAACTGCCGGCTGCCTCCGGGAAGCGGGAAACGAGGGATACCCTACCTCTTCGGCTCCGTGATCCCCAACTCCGTCAGCACCTTGAAATTCGGATCGCCGGTCGCCAGCAGGCTGTGGCAGGCGCTGCAATCGCCGAATAGCGGCACGATCAAGCAGGTGGTGCAGATCGCGCAGTCGCAGTTCGGCGGCCAGATCGCGGCGGCGGTGCGGTCCCCCAGCGTCCGGCAGCTTGTGATGTTGCACTCGGAAGCGACTGGCCAGAAAACGCCCCTGTTGGCCACTACGCACTGTGCCGGGAGCTTCGTGGGGCAGTGTGGAAAGCTCTATCAACAAGCCAGCCACCGGGACGGCCAGGCTCACGCATACGCCTCGAACATCCCTACGCTCGGCGGGATCGCGGCCGGAACTTATCCCACTCCCGGCGGCCCGAACACGGCTGGCGGCAGCGGTGCGACGTACCTCTCGCTGAACATCAGCGGCAACGATGCCGCAAACTTCATGACCGGCCAGTTCGTCACGCCGCAGTTCGTGACCGACCAGGCGATGGCGGCGCAGTATTCGAGCTACGGCCGCACGCAGCAGTCGGCCAACATGCAGTTGCCCGGCTTGACGGTGGCCTGATTCAACGTGCCAGGCAATTTCGTACAATCCGCCCCCAACGGGGTGATGCCGGCGTCCCTGTGTACCGCGTTCACGGAACTGCGCGAGGATGCGCAGCTTCAGAACCAGTATCACGACGGAACGATCCAGCGGTCGCAACTCGCGCAGACCTCGCGGCGGACGTTCCGGCTCAGCAAACGCCTGAGCGCATCGGTGCTCTCGGCGCTGTACAGCTTCTGGGTATCGCAGAACGCCGGCTTGACCCCGTTCGCTTTCTACAACCCGTTCGACGTGGCGTCAGGCCAGCAGATCGGCAGCAACTACGATCCTACCGGCAACGAAACGCAGGGGCGCGTGACGGTCGTGTTCCAAGGGAACTGGGCGCAGGCCACAGACGTTGCGCGGACGAACGTGCAGCGACTGGAACTGGTAGAGGTGGCGTGAAGTACCGCGACGGCACCTGTCCAGAGGCGGTGCCTTTTGGGGACTCCACGAGCAGCATGTTCCGTCCAACTGATCTCTAGGAGTTTGTTGAAAAACTATCTGGCGCACCCGCGGTGCGCGCAGTCACCCTGCCTAAGCTGTTGATTCTTCGTTTGACTGCGGGGCGGAATTGGCGAAACGGAGCCATGCAAAAGGTTTTTTCAACAAACTCCTAGAGCCCAGAGCAGGCAGTTCTTCGCGTCTGCCTGTGGGCGGTCTACGCAACCCAGCCCCTCGAGGACACGGCGGAACAGCGTCCCAGGTTATGGCAGTATCCCGGGCTTAGCCCCATGCTCCCGTAGGAAGGCCGCTATCGTTTGGCCTCGTTCTCCGATTTTTTCCGCAAAGTCCAATGGCGTCCGGCCCTGGTTATCCTTCGCATTTACATCGATCTCGTGTGCCACTAATAGCGCCACCAGTTCCAGGCATCTTGCTTCGCCCATGTAGTCGTGACTTTCCAACACCGAGTGCATGGGCGACCTACCTTCGTTGTCCTTCGCGTTGACATCCGCGCCGCGCGCAAGGAGCACCCTAACCACAGTCAGGTGGTCCCATTGCAATGCCCGGACGAGCGGTGTCTCGCCGTCCTTGGCGGCTTTTGCATTCACATCCGCCTTTGCAGCAAGTAAAAGCCTGGCCACCGTAGCCTGGCCATCTTGGGCCGCATTATGCAAAGGCGTGAGGCCGTACTTGTCCCGGCTAGACACATAGCCGCCGTCCTTCCGTAGGTCCTCTCGCACACTGGCGATGTAGTTGGCGTTGAGCTCGTCTAGCTGCCTTGCGGCTACGGCATCATCAGAGTCCAAAACGTTGTACGAGCTCGAACCCGCATTAGCACCAGCAATCTGAATCCCAGCATTGCCGCCCATGGCGGCCAAGGTGTCGCCCGCATGGAGGGGATGGTCCAAATGCACAACCTGGGCATCGTAGATTGTCGGCGCGTCGGAGGCCCCGACGAATAGAAGTGCGCTCGTCCTGCTGTCGATCTTCCCGGTTGAGTCGAGGCCATAATCAATTTGGAATTGTCTCAGGGCCGCGGTGGTCTTTGCCCCGATCAGGCCATTTGATGGCCCCGGATCGTAGCCCAGAAACATCAGCTTCTCTTGAACCGCCCTGATGGCCGGCGTCCTGTTTGGTTGGGCCTTCGCATCTGGTCTGGGCGTGGACTGGGCTTGTCCGCCATAGGACAGGGCTTGTGCGCCGAGGACGCAGAGGAGTGCCACGGCGGACAGGTTCGTCGGACTCGACATGGGTGTGCGCCTCCAACGACAAGACTACCACCTGAACAAGAGGATTCGGCGAGGCGCTCTCGCCATCCATCCGGCCCACGGCGGCTTCGATGCTGGTGGTGGGCTCCGGGCGTTATACGCCCATACCGTAGAAGTGAATTGTCGCGCCACTTAATGGCTTGGACGTCACGCTGACGTCCGTCCCCCCGTTCAAAACGCAGGACCCACCGTCCACGCTCAACTGACCCATGCCCGACACCATAGGCCGCGTCACCGTCCCCACGGTGATCAACTCCGGCCAGACATTCCCGCTCACCACGCGATACCCGTTCGGCTTCTCCGTCGAGCGCCCGGTGATCGTGCATCGCTTTGGCAGCCTCGACGCCAAGCAGGAGCAGCGTTACTACGTCGGGATCGGCCCGCGCAAGTTTCAGTTCAAGCACCCGAACCTGAACTGGGCCGAAACCAACCAACTAAAGGCGTTCTGGGGATCGATGCAGGGGCCGTGGCAGGCATTCACCTACACTGTCCCGAACGCCGACGGAACGACCACCGGCGTGCTGGTCACCTTCGAGCAGGCGCCGATTTCATTCGAGTACCTGCGCGCCGCCGTCCAGGTCGGACTGAACTTCATCGAGGTCGTCGATCCGACCCAGGCTCCCACCTACACGGTCAACTCCACCTGCCTGCGATTCCCCTCGAGCGCGCTGTCCACCGCCCTGCTTTCCGAAGTCCAGCAGATCGTTCCCCTGGTGCACATCCGCGTGCGCGAATCCGCGGTCTCCGACATTTATGTCTCCGACTGGCGCGTCACAGTGGGCGGCCAACTATACCTGCCGCGCCTCATCGGGATCGGCGAGCCGGGTTCCGACGTCTTGATCTCTCAGGACATCAAAAGCACCTCGGACAATGTGCGCTTCACATTCGGCAACGGCGACCGCGTGATGACGCAACTCGCCAACGACACCGATCTGAAGTATGCCGAGATCGATCCGTGCCTCTTCCACGTGAACTCCGGGATTCTGCTGCGGCTTTGGAAAGGCGTCATCCGGAACTTCACCAGCGACGGGACCCCGATCTTCCCGGTCACGTGCTCGGACGGCTTCCTCCGGATCATGAACCAGTACCCGGAGCGGCAGGTCAGCCGCCAGTGCTGGAAGACCTACAACGACGGCGTGAACTGCCCGTGGGGCGCCCAGGGCGCGAGCGCCGCCACCGTAACGGCGGCAGGCGGCGATCCCACGACCTGCGACTGTCTGCCTCGTTCACAAAATTCTCAGTGTACAAAAAAACTGTTGTACAACAATGCTGGAACGGGCATGTCGCCGCGGCATCGACCCGGAGGTTCGAAGCAGGGCACGGACGATCTTGGCGCCCCCGCCGCCCCCTACCGCTTCGGCTCCGTAATCCCCAGCTCCGTCAGCACCTTGGGATTGGGATCGTCCTGCGCCAGCAGGCTATGGCAGGCGCTGCAATCCCCGTTGATCGCCTCGCCGCCAGCGGCGCTGTGTCCGCCGTCGTGACACCGCCAGCAGCCGGGGAAATCGGTGTGGCCGATGTTCACCGGATACTTGCCCCAGGTTACCTTCATCTCGGGGAAGATATTGCGGTCGTAAATCGCCAGTACCCCGGCCGCCGAGGAAGTTACTTCCGCCTGCCGCGTGGCCCAAACCGCCGGATAATTGTCCCTATAATACTTGGCAAAGCCGGCCGGAATGCGCGCGGTGGCTTCCTCGCGGCTGCGGTAAGTCGCCTTGAGAATCTCCAGCGCCGTCTTCTTGGCGAAGGGCAAGGCGGGCGACACCAGGCCGGCGTCCATGGCCTTGTCCAGCGCGCGGTCCGGCAGATCGAAGCTGTGCGACGGGCGGTTGTGGCAATCCATGCAGTCCATCTCGCGCACCGGACCGTTGGCCGCGCCCTCGGGCTTGGCATCGGCGGTCAGGTACCTGGTCTTCTTGCCCTTGACCTCGTATTCCACCCACGGAATGATCTGCCGCGCTTCGTCGCTGTGCGCGTAGCGGATCGCCACCCCCTCGCCGAGGTGCGTGCCGTGGATGCCGATGCCGCGGTTGCCGCCGCCGATCTTCAACAGCAGCACGTTCTTGGTCAGTGTGTTGGCTTCGTCCGCGGCGTACTTGGGAAACACCAACAGGCGGTCCTCGCCGTACTTCTGCGGCCAATGGCACTCCTCGCAGGTCTCGCGCGCGGGACGCAGGTTGTGTACCGGAACCGGTATCGGCCGCGGGTAGGTGTCGAACGCCACCGCGAAAACCTGGCCCACGCCGCTCAGCTTGCTGCGCACGAACCACCCCGCGCCCGGTCCGATGTGGCAGTTCACGCACGCCACCCTCGAGTGCGGCGAGTTCTGGTAGGCCGTGTACTCCGGCTGCATCACCGCGTGGCAGGTCAGGCCGCAGAAGGTCACCGAATCCATGTAGTTGATGGCGCCGTAACCGAGCTGGCTGGCGATGCCGATGTTGATTACCGTGGTGACGCCCACGAAGTAAGCCAGCCGGCGCAACTCCACGTTCTGCCAGGTCAAGGGCGGGAAGTAGGGCGGGTAGATGCCCGCGTGTCCGGTGCGTTTCCGCTTCCGCCAGATGCCCAGCGGGATCATCGCCAGGCCCCCGAAAAACGGCGCCGGCAGCACCATGAAGACCAGTATCCCGATGTACGGGCTGCTGGCGGCGCCGCGCAGCGTCACCGGCAGCAGGAACAGCCAGAAGACGGTCGCCGTGGTGACCAGGATCACGCCCGCCAGGCTGATCCAGTTACTCGACAGATAGACGATGGGCGCCAGCCAGCCGCGGCCCCTTACAGTGTTCGGTGTCATGTTCGGTGTATCAGTCTTCGGCCGCGGCGTGGGTTTCCCCATCCTCGTCCGCGCCGCCCTTCTTCACGCTCCGGCCCGTCAGAAACGCGGTATTCAGCGGGTACACGTCGGGATCGAAAACCACCGAGTAAAAGTGCCAAACCACGATCGCCAGCGTCGCCAGCAATGCCTCGTAGAAGTGCACCGAGGTCGCCACGTCCAGCCAGGTCTTCGGCAAAAACCGCAGGACCAGGTTGTTGGCCCACAGCAGCAACCCGCTTCCCGCCATCACCACCGCGCCCCACACCACCGCCCAGTATTCCGCCTTCTCGATATAGCTGTGCGTCGAAAGCGGCGGTGGAACGTCGCCCAGGCCCAGGTTGAAAGCGAAATTCGCGAGCGCCTCGCGCCCGTCGCGCATCCTGGGAATCATCTCCATCCAGTGGACGCGCAGCTTGCGGCTCGCCACCAGCGATACCACGTGGGCCAGCGCCACCGCCAGAAACACCACCGCCGCCGTGCGATGCAGCAGGCTGCGGATGGAATGGGTCCCTTCGATGAGCAGCAGCGGGCGCGCCCACCACTGGTCCGGATACCGGAGCGCGAAGCCGGTCCACGCCAGGACCATGAAGGACGCCGCCAGCACCGCGTGCTCGAGGCGCTCGAACGGCAGCATGCGCACGCCGCCGTGCCCGGCCGCCGCGCGCGCCACCCCCTTGCCGAAGCGCAGGCGGATCAGCTTGCGAAGCCAGTCCCCGCCCTGGTGGATCAGCATCAGCCCGATGGTGGCCGGGATCATCAGCAGGTAGAACTCGCGCACCGCGCGCAGCACCGCCGGTTCGGCCCGCCCCTCGGACAAGTGCACCTGGCCGATGGCGAACCGCGTGCCCGCCCCCGGGTGGCATCGGCCGCAGGTCTGCGGCAGGTTCCGCGGATTGATTGTCGATTTCGGGTCCGAGGACGGCAGAATGTTGTGCACTCCGTGGCAACTGGCGCAGTTCGCCACCGTCTGGGAGCCGGCCTTGGCCGCCAGTCCGTGGTAGGACGAATCGAAGCTCACCAGGCGGTCCGAGGGAAGCCCGAACTCGCGCGTCAGCCGGACATTCCCGTGGCAGCTTCCGCAGGTGTCGCGAATGTGCAGGCGGTTGACCGGGGAGGCTTCGTTGGAGGGCTTGACGATCTTGTGTTCGCCGTGGCAATCCGTGCACATCGGCGCCTGGACCACGCCCCGGGCCAGCGCCTGGCCGTGGACGCTGCCCCGGTATTGGTCCGCCTCCTCGGTGTGGCACATGCCGCACATGTCCGGCACGGAGGCGCGGAACGCCTGCGATTCGGCCGCCACCAATTCGTGCGGGCTGCCGTGGCACACTTCGCAATCCGGCGCGCCTTGGTTGCCGTTCTGGCGCGCCTGGCCGTGCACGCCCTGGGCGTAAGCGCCGGCCTCGCCGGGATGGCACATGCCACAGGCCGGCTTGGGGATATTGGGGGGATGAGGATACCGTTCGTGGGACGCGTGACAGGTCTCGCAGGACAGCCCCTTGTGCGCGCTCTTGGCCAGCTTCGGCCCCTGGCCGTGGCAGGCGGCGCAGTCCGTTTTCGCGGCGTCCGCGGCGCGAAGACCCGCGCCGGCCGCTCCCAGGAACAGGCCCAACAAGGCGGAACCGAGCCGCAGGCCCAGGCGGGTGAGTGCCCGGTTCGTCATCGCTAATCTAGACTCCTATGCTGGAACTGGCCGTCCACATCTGGTAGAAGTATATCCCCGCCAGAATCAAGCCAGATACCACCGCGATTATGCCGAGGATTTTGCCCCACTTGTCGAGCTGCTGCATCTTGTGGGCAACGATCGTCTGTTCCTGCATCACGCCATCTTGCACGGTGTCCGGTTCCGCCACATGCAGCGTATCGTCCTCACGGTTCGACACCACTTTGCGCCAGGCGATCAAAACCGCCACCACCAGCGCCAGAACCACCCAGACAATCACGAACGGCATCAAATGAATGTTCATCGCAACTCTCCCATGTTCGGTTCTACAACGGGGTTTTGGGGTTAGGACCGGCCGGGAATCGGCCAGCCCGATCGCCGGTCTCCGATCCCCGCCCGGAAAGCGCCCCTTGGCGGCCCGGAACGGGGGCCGAAGCTGTAACGCGGTTTCCTCCGGGCCGGCGGCAACCGGCACGGCTGTCCCGGAATCGGCTCCGAGGGCGGATGCCGGCAATTCCAGCCAGTGGTGGAATGCGCCTCGGGCAGGCCGCCGGCGCGCCCTGCCCTGCCACCTTCCCGCCCGCGCGAAGGCGGCCCATCCGGTTTCCGGCGAGGGCTTCGGGTTCCACCAAGGCACATTCCATATCACCTTACTCCTGCTCGGGAGTCGATGGCATTGCACGTCAATGCCCATCGCGGACGAGCGCTAACTTATTGAGTCTTGCAGCGTTTGAGCCCGATAGATTGCTTGTGTGGGGATATTGGCGCAACATCGGAACTGGAAGTGGGGGATACCTCGCCCGCATTGTCCGAAGCGTGGAAATTCACAACACGCAGAGCGGCCGCCATGATCGCCAGCAGAACGGTGTTGATGGGATCGTCCGGCGAGATCACCGAGACAATTCCGGCTTCCCACGCCTCCGCCAGAACCCGCGGATTCTTGCGGGCGATCAAGACAATCCGCTCGGGATTCGAGAGCGGCAGCGGCAGTTTCGCAAACGCGAATTCGTCCAGCACCAGAACGCACTGCTGGGTGGCGTCCGGACAATCGACGGATTCCACCCGCCAGGCGCAACTGCGTGACAGGGCTTCCCGAACCGCCGTGGCGTACCGGCCGTCCGCGATCGAAAGCTGGACTGTCTGCATGCCGGATAACTCCCGCTTCCACTCGCCCCCGGAACTACTTCTTCTCGACGTACCCGTCCAGAGTCTTGTGCTCTTTGTAATACTTGCCGGCGTCGGTCAGATTCGCCTTCATGGCGTTGGCGTCGCCAGGGACGCTCTTCTCGTGGCAGTACGTACACGGCTTCTTGGTCGCCTTGGTGTATTCCATCTTGCCGTATGTGGCCATCGAGCAAATCAGAAAACCGCCCAATACGATGACAGCGGGCGCAATGATCTTCAAACGGGACATAAAGCCTCCAAACTGCCAACCAGCAATTGCATCGCCACCCCGCCAGGCCGCCAGTTCCACGGGGTTTACCCCGAAACGTCTCCCCATCCGGTGGGGGCAATTCCCCCGCTGGCGCCCTGGGTTGGGCCAATTAACCCAAGAATGGGCTGTTATAATTGGGTTAGCCCAAGCCGATGTCGAAGCTCACCCCAGGTTGGCAACAGACCAGCGTTCTGGAACTGGTGTTCGACCAGCTTTCCGACGCCCTGGTTTTGTACGATCCCGAATTCCGCATCACCGGCGTCAACCGCGCCGCGGAGAAGCTCTTCGGCATGGCTTCCGGGGAGATGCTCGGCAAACACTGCCAGGACGTCTTCAAGTGCTCCCTCTGCGAGCCCGGTTGCGGCGTGCTGGTGGGCCTCAACCAGACCCCCGCCGCCCCCAACTGCACCGTCCGCCTGAATACCGGTAACGGCATGGAGCGCCTGGTGGTCATGCGCACCAACCAGATGTTCGACGGCGAGGGCCGCCTGACCGGCGTGGTCGCCACTATCAAGGACATCACCGAGGAGGCCGCGCCCCAGAAGCGCGAGGTCATCGCCGAATCGGCCCCCATGCGCGAAGTCCTCAATTTCGTGCGCCGCGTGGCCGCCAGCGAAGCCACCACCATCCTCCTCGAGGGCGAAAACGGAACCGGCAAGGACCTCATCGCCAAGACCCTCCACTACCAGAGCCTGCGCCAGTCCGAACCCTTCATCGCCATCAACTGCGCCGCCATTCCCGAGACCTTGCTCGAAAGCGAACTCTTCGGTTACGAGAAGGGCGCCTTCACCGACGCCCGCTCCCAGAAGCGCGGCATCTTCGAACTCGCCGATCGCGGCACCCTCTTCCTCGACGAAATCGGCGAAATCCCCCTCATGCTCCAGGCCAAACTCCTGCGCGTCCTCGAAGAGCAGAGTTTCCGGCGTCTGGGCGGCCTCAAGGACATCAAGCTCGACCTGCGCGTGGTGGCCGCCACCAACAAGAACCTGCGCGAGGCCGTCAAGGAAGGCGCCTTCCGCCAGGACCTGTATTTCCGCCTCAACGTCATCCAGATCCTGATTCCGCCCCTGCGCGAGCGCGCCGAAGACATCGTGCCGCTTACCCAGTTCTTCATCGAGCATTACAACCGCAAGTTCAAGCGCAACATCGAGGGCGTCAGCGAGGCCGCCGCCAAGCTGCTCGAAACCCACGACTGGCCCGGCAACGTCCGCGAGCTCCGCAACGCCATCGAGCGCGCCATGATTCTGGAGGAATCCGCTCTCATTACCCCGCCTAGTCTGCCCCTGGCCATTTCCCGGCCGGATGCCGCCGTCTCCATGACCGCGCCCATGGGATCCGAGATCCCCACCGACGGTCTCTCGCTGGAAGACAACGAGCGCAGCCTGCTGGTGCGCGCCCTCGAGAAAACCAACGGCAACCAGACCCAGGCCGCCCGCCTGCTGCGCGTCACCCGCGACACCCTGCGCTACAAGATGAAGAAATTCAATCTGCGGTAAGCCGGGCAGGCACACGCCCCCGCCGCGCCCGCCGTCCGCCACGCGCTTGACACGGCCCCGCCAATCCTCCGAAGCTGAAGTGTGACGCTCGAAGCCTATCTTGCCGAATCGGCCGGCGTAATCCGCGCGACCCTCGACGCCGTCTCCCAGGCCCACATGGACGCCGCCATCGGCGCCGCCGTCTCCGCCTTGCGCGCCGGCAAGCCGCTGCTGGTCTGCGGCAACGGAGGGTCGGCCGCCGATGCCATGCACCTCACCAGTGAACTGGTTGGCCGCTTCCTGTGCCAACGCCGGGCGCTCAAGGCCTACTGCCTCTCGGGCAATCCGTCCGTGCTGACCTCTTGCGGCAACGACACCGGCTTCGAAACCGTCTTCTCCCGCCAGGTGGAGGCCTACGGCGAAGCGGGCGCCGTGCTCGTCGGCATCAGCACCTCGGGCGCGTCCCCCGACGTGATCGCCGCCTTCCGGCAGGCGCGCGCCATGAACATGCGCACCATCGCCCTCACCGGCGAAGGCGGCGCCGCGCTGGCCCCGCTCGCGGACCATCTGCTGGCGGTTCCGTCGCTCCGCACCCCGCTCATCCAGCAGGCTCACCTGTGCCTGTATCATTACCTCTGCATGCAGATCGAAGAGCGCATGATGGAATTGCAGCCGTGACACCCGCCGGCCCGGCCGTGCGCGGGGTTGTACGTCCCGGTGCTTGCCTGGGAACTCCCCGGTTTCTACCTTCCGCGCGGTAAGCCCCCCACAGCCCCAAGCCCGGCCGCTGCGGTTGTGCCGTAACCGGCCCGTTAGCTAGACTCGTCACAAACTGCCCATCGCTTCGCTCGACGGAGCGTCGTCGAGAGCCGCGGCAGCCGCCGGTATCGATACCGTTCCGGTGTGACGCGCAGCGCCGATCTCCAGGGCCGGGGTTGGCGCCCGTCGCGCACCGGGTTCCGGACGCTTCGGCTGGTGGCTACCGGCGCGACGCGCCGCGTGTTCGTGGACACCGCCATGCCGATGGCGCGCTGTCCCGCGCGGCGTCTATCGCCGGTACTCGATCAGCTCCTGGAAATAATCGGGAGGGTGGGCTATGCCGATGGCGCGTATGAGGCGCTTTCGCAGGGGCGAGAAGGGCAGATAGCCGCGCACCCGGGCGCGGCCGGTCGCGAGCAACTGCCGGGCCAGCGCGTCGTTCACGCGTCCGGGCGAAATATCGTGCGTGCTGCGCAGGAACCAGATCGCGCGGATGGCCGGGTTGCGGTCGATGTTTCCGGCCAGGGCATCCTCGGAGTAAACCAGCGGGCGCGCGCCTCCCAGCGCGTATTCCAGGGCCTCGCGATCGGAATTGGCGCGGTCCACCACCACGGCCGTCTCCCGCGGGGCGGTGGTTTCAATCAGCGCGGCGATCTCGCGCATGGGCATGGCGTACTGCATGCCCAGGAAGCCGGTTTTGTGGAAGTAGCACCAGAGGCCGGAAAGCGAGATCAGCATCAGCGCCGCGAACACCAGCTTCCCCGCGCGCCGGTATACCGCCATTCCGGAAACCAGCCACAGCAGGTAGATCGGGAACAGGAACAGCATGCGGGCCGGAATGAAGGGATAGGACACCCAGCGCGCCACGCCGGCCAGGCCGACGGCCGCCGCCGGCGCCGCCAGCCAGACCAGATCCACGTTCTTGCGCGCCCCCGCCAGCACCAGCGCCGCCGCTGCCAGCGCCACCAGTCCGCCCAGCAGCAGCACCGCGTCGGGCACGGCTTCTCCCAGGACGAACGACGCCGCCCAGAACGCCGCTTTCACGCCGATCTCCGCCAACGCGCTCCCCGTGAGGGCGTAGTTGCGCCCGGGTCCACCCCACCTGGCCAGGGCATCCCCCAGCCGCCAGATCCATGGCAGGTAGGCGAGGATCACGAAGAAGTCGAGCGCGGCCAGGTCCTTCCAGCGCCTCCGGCCGCGGACCAGGATGACCACGTGAACAGCCGCCAGTAGCGCCAGCCCGGGGACGTAGTGGGTGTACAGCATGGCGGTGAGCGACACGGCCGTGGCCGCCCCGGTCCTCCACGAACGCCGTTCGGCGAAACGGAGAATCCAGGCCATGGCCACCGTCGCCACCAGCAGTTGCAGGCTGTAGGACCGGCACATGCGCGCATAGAGCAACAGGCACGGCGACAAGCACCACAGAGCCAGAAGGCGGAACCTGGAGGTCTCGGGAAGGCGGCTGGCCCACAGGCGGTCCAAAGCCACGGTGGCAAGCAGCGCGAAAACCGCCGAAAGCGCCCGGACTTGCACCACCGGATCGAGGCCCAGAGGGATGCGCACCCAGGCGTGGACCAGCCCGTAGTAGAGCGGCGGGTGCGGATCGCCCACCATGGCCGCCAGCAACCCGGCCAGCGGCAGACGCACCGCGGACAGCGTCCAGGTTTCGTCCCCCCAGGGCGCCAGCAGGCCCAACCAGGAAAACGAGAGCGCAGCCTGCAGCGGCAGGAACACGGCGAGCGGGTGACTGCGCAGCCAGCGGGTCACGGCAGGGCTTCCAGAAGCCGGCCGATGCCCGCCGGGTCGATGTAGAAATGCGGCGAGGTCCGCACCCACCCGGCCCGCGGCGCGGCCACGATGCCGCGCTCGCGGAGCTTGCGCACAATGGCTCCGGCTTCGATGCCGGGCTTGCGGAAGCTGACGATGCCGGCGCCGTTCTCGGGCGTCCGGTGGCCCAGCACTTCGTAGCCCCGCGCCTGGACTCCGCCGGTGATGCGGTCGCCCAGGTCCTGAACCACGGGCGCGATCTCCCGCGGATCGACCTCCAGCAAAAACTTGATGGCGGCTTCCAGCCCGAAGCATCCAATGGTGTTCAGCGTGCCGCACTCGTAGCGGCCGGCATCCTGGCGCAGGGTCATGTCGCGGGAGGCGTAGTCGGCGTAATGGGCCACGTTGGTCCAGCCGAATTCGACGGGGAACACGCGGTCCTGGAGCGCCTGGCTGACGTACAGAATGGCGCATCCCTCCGGGCCGAGAAGCCATTTGTGACCGTCGGCCGCCAGGGCGTCGATTCCACAGCGCACGTCGATGGGGAACGCGCCGAGACCTTGAATGGCATCCACCAGGAAGATGCAGCGGTTGCGGCGGCAGATTTCGCCGATGGCCGGAATGGGCGCGCGATACCCGCTGAGGTACTGGACGAAGCTGATGGCGAGCAGTTTCGCCCCGCGGCTGGCCTCGTCGATGCGGTCCAGCGGGTCCTCGGCGGAGAGCCAGACCACCTCGACGCCGCGCGCTTCCAGGCGCTTCCAGGGGTAGTAATTGGCGGGGAACTCCTCGCGAAAGCCCACCACGCGGTCGCCCGGTTTCCAATCCAGGCCCATGGCGACCGTGGCGATTCCCTCGGAGGTGTTCTTCACCAGGGCGATCTCGCCGGCCTGGGCGCCGATCAGTTCCGCCGCGCCGTCGCGCACGCCCTGGTAACAGGCCATCCACCGGTCGTAGTGCAGGCTGCCGAACCGCATGGCGTCGTCGGCCAGGCGCTTCATGGCGTCGGCGGCCGGCTTGCACAGCGGCGCCACGGCGGCGTGGTTGAGGTACAGCAGACGATCGCCGACCGGGAACTGGTCCGCGTACCGCTGCCAGAGCGGCAGGGCGGCGGACCGGCAGGCGGTATCGGGAGCCATCCCTTCTACGATACGTTAAGCCCGAGGGGAGACGCGAGGCGGCGGCCGGCCGGTCAAGGCCGAGCGTTCCGGGCGCGGTTTGGATAGAATAGCTAGGCTGGAAGGCAGAGAAGCGGAATCATGAGCGACAACCCTTTGAAACGGGTGGGAACGCTGGGTCAATCCATCTGGCTGGACTACATCCGGCGGGATCTGATTTCGACCGGCGGGTTGCGGCGGCTGATCCAGGAGGATGGACTGCGGGGGATGACCTCGAACCCGTCGATCTTCGAAAAGGCCATCGCGGACAGCCGCGACTACGACGCCGACATCGGGGCCATGGCGCTTGCGGGCAGCGGCCCCGAGGCGATCTACGAGGCCCTCAGCCAGCGCGACGTCCGGAGCGCCGCCGACGAGTTCCGGCCGGTCTACGACTCGACCGGCGGCAGGGATGGATTTGTCAGCCTGGAGGTCAATCCTCACCTGGCGCACGACACCGCCGGAACCCTGGCGGAGGCCCGCCGTTTGTGGGCCGCGCTGAACCGGCCCAATGTTCTCATCAAGGTCCCGGCGACGGCCCAGGGGCTCCCCGCCATCCGGCAACTCATCGGCGAAGGAATCGGCGTCAACGTGACGTTGCTGTTCGGATTGCCGCGGTACCGGGAGGTGGCGGAAGCTTACATCGCCGGCATCGAGGCGCGCGCGGCCCAGGGGAAACCGGTGGGCCGGGTGGCCTCGGTGGCCAGCTTCTTCGTGAGCCGCATCGATACGCTGGTGGATGCGAGGCTCGAGGGTCTCGTGGCCTCGGGCGGCACGCAGTCGGAGCTGGCCAGGCGCGCGCGCGGGCAGGTCGCCATCGCCAGCGCCAAGCTGGCCTATCAGGTCTACAAGGGAATCTTCGCGGGCGTCCGCTTCCGCAAGCTGGCTGCCCAGGGCGCGTGGGCGCAGCGGCTGCTGTGGGCCAGCACCGGCACCAAGAACCCGGAATACAGCGACGTGCGGTACGTCGAGGCCCTCATCGGACCCGACACGGTGAACACCGTCCCGCCGGAGACTCTGGAGGCCTACCGCGACCACGGCGAGCCGCAGGCCCGGCTCGAACAGGATGTCGAGACGGCCCGCTGGGTGCTCGGCCGGCTGCCGGAACTGGGCATCGGCATCGACCAGGTGACTCAGCAGCTCGAGGACGAAGGGGTCGAGAAGTTCAATAAGCCGTTCGACAAACTGATCGAGACCGTGGCCCAACGGTCGCGGCGCCATTCGGCCGGCGGAGCGTGACGGTTATGCGACTTGCCGTTCTAGGGCTGGGGCACATGGGCGTCACCCATCTCAAGGCCCTCCGCGACGTTCCCGGCGCGGAAATCGCGGCGCTGTACAGCAGCGACGACCGGAAGCTCTCCGGCGATCCGGGTTCCCTGGGCAACCCCGAGGACCTCATCGATATCTCCGGCGCGCGCCGGTACCGGGAAATCGAGCGGGCCCTCGCCGACCCCGCCGTGGAAGCCGTCGACATCTGCCTGCCCACCCATCTCCACGACGTCGTGGCCGTGGAAGCCCTGCGCGCGGGCAAACACACGTTGGTCGAAAAGCCCATGGCCCTCGACGGCTTCGGGGCCGACCGCATGATCAACGCCGCGCGCCGTTACCAGCGCGTGCTCATGACCGCCCACGTCCTGCGCTTCAGCCCGGAATACGCCGCCTTGCGCGAGGCGGTGCTCGACGGGCAACTCGGCCGCTTGCGGTTCGCCGTTTTCCAGCGCTGGCACGCGGCGCCCAACCGCGGCGAGTGGTGGCGGAATCCCGACCAGAGCGGCGGCGGCGCGTTCGACCTGCTCATTCACGACGTGGATGTCTGCCTCCACGTCTTCGGCAAGCCCAAGGCCGTGAGCGCCTCGGGATACGGCGACCCCCAGCGCGGCATGGATTTTCTGAACGCGCAACTTTTCTACGAGGACGGCGGCGTGGTCGAGATTTCGGGCGGGTGGATGGAACCCGCCGCTTGCCCCCCGTGGGCCGGGTACCGCGTTGCCATGGAGGGCGGCGCCATCGAGTACGGCGCGCCGGGGGGCCCGCCCACGCTCTTCGCCGCGGGCGGCGCCGGGCGGGCGCTGGGTCTGGCCGGAGGGGACGGCTTCCGTTCCGAGCTGCAATATTTCGCGACCTGCTGCCGCACCGGCACGGCCCCCGGCCTCTGCCCGCCGAACCAATCGGCAGATGCCGTGAAGCTGCTGCGGCTGCTGCTGGAGGCACGCGCGCGCGGCGGCGCCAAACTGGTATGCCGGATCTGAGGGGCGATGGCCCGGCGCGCGGCGCGCTCCCCTTCCGCGCCGCGCTGCTGGTGGAGGCGCTGCTGTTCCACCGCCATGTCCTCTTCTACCCGGGCTTCCTGTTCCCTTGGGATTTTCGCGCGGTCCATCTGCCGCTGGCTACGCTGATCGCGGATGCTTTCCGCCACGGCCGCTGGCCGCTGTGGGACCCGTTCACGTATTGCGGCATGCCGGTCTCCGCCAATATTCAAGCCGCGGCGTTTTATCCGCCGGCGATGGCCGCGGCGGCGCTGGGAGCGTGGCTCGGGCCGGAGGCGCTGCCGCGCCTGCTGGCCATCTCGGTGGTGGCGCAAGTGGCGTTCGCGGGGTGGTGCGCCCTCGCCCTGCTGCGGCGCCTCGGCGCGCCCGCGGCGGCGGCCTGGGTGGGAGCCACGGTTTACGAGCTGGGCTGCTTCTTCGCGGCCCAGGCGGAGCACATGGGGGCGATGCAGGGCGCCGCGTGGCTGCCGCTGGTCTGGCTGGCGGTAGTCGAGTTGCGCGGCGGATGGAAGCGCCGGTGGCTGGTGGTGCTGGCCGTCTCGCTCGCCATGACGGTGCTGGCGGGGCTGCCGCAGGTCGCCGTGGCGGCCTTCCTTTCGGCGCTGGTTCTGGCGCTGGTGCTGGCGCCGGGTGGCGCGGCCGGCTGGCGGCTTCCCGCGGCGGTGTCCCTGGCTTCCCTATGGGCGCTGGCGCTGGGGGCCGTGCAGTTGGTTCCCACCGCCGAGCTGACCGCCAACAGCGTGGCCAAATACCGCGCCGAGTGGCTGGGCAGCGGGGGCGGAATCCCGCCATCGGCCCTGCTGACGCTGGTGGCGCCCAATTACTGGAGCGTCTTCGACCTCGCCAAGTTCCACGGGCCCATCGACCCCACGTTTCTGTACCTCTATTCCAGCCTTCTCGGGCTGCTGCTGGCCGCCGCCGTATCCATCTGGAAACCGGGCCCGTGGGTTCGGGCTTTCGCGATTCTGCTGGCGGTCTTCACGTTCTTCATGCTGGGCGACAAGACCGCGCCGGGCCGCGCCGCGCTCCTGGCGCTGCCCGATTGGATCCGCATCGGAATCCATCCCGAGTTCTTCTTCTGCGTGTTTTCGCTCGCCCTGGGGGTGCTCGTCGGATTGGGCGCGGCGCGGTTCCTGCGCTCCACGCCGCTGCAAGTGGCCGCCGGGGTGGTAATCGCCTGCGACCTGATCCTGGTGGGCTCGGGCCGTCCCATGAACACGGCGTCGCGCGAACTGGAGCCGGGCTTCACGCGCTCGAGCGTGGACGGCAGCCGGGAACTGGCCGATAAGCTCCGGGCGCTGGCGGCCGCCGCCGTGCCGCCGTTCCGTTACGACACGCGTCCCGGTGTTCCATTTACCTGGTCGAGCTCCGCGCCCATCCTGGGCATACCCACAGCCAATGGGTGCGACCCGCTGGCCCCCGAGCGCGTCATTGAGGTCCGCCGCGCCTTCGCTCCCGGACCGCGCTGGGGCGCCTGCTACCAGGTGGTGGATGCCGGCTCGCCGGTCGTCGGCTTGATGAACACGCGCGCGTTGCTGTCGCGGGAAGCCTTGGATGCGCCAGGGCTTCGTCCGGCGGGCGAAGCGGCGGGATATCGGATCTACGAGAATCTGCGCGTGCTGCCGCGTTTTTTCCTGGTGAGCCGCGTGCGGAGCGTGCGGAACCTGGCGGAGGCGGGAGCGCTGGTTCGAGCGCCGGGATTCGATCCGTCGGCATACGCGGTGATCGAGGCGCCGGGCGAAGCCTCCGGGACGCTCTCCGCCGCGCCGGATTCGGGAGTTGTCCGGGTGGTTGCTTACCAGGCCACCAGGATCCTCCTGGAGACCGAATCCGCGGCGCCCGCCTTTCTGGTGGCGGTGGAGAGTTACTACCCCGGGTGGAAGGCGTCGCTCGACGGCCGCCCCACGCGCCTCTACGCCGCGGACGCGGGCTTTCGCGGAATCCGTATCCCCGCGGGCCGTCATGCGGTCGAAATGCGATTCGTTCCCGGCACGCTGTACGGAGCCGCCGGGGTGAGCGCCCTCGCGCTGCTGGCGGCCGTGCTCAGAAAAAAGGGGTCAGACCCCATTCTCCGGAAAAATGGCGTCTGACCCCTTTTTTTTACTTGACGAGCGTGCCGGTGGTGGCGTTCACTAGCGCCGCATAGCCGTTCGTGGTGCTTCCCCACATGATGTACCAGACCGGCGCCGGGTACTTCGAAGAGTTGCCCAACCGGAAGGTGACCTTCTCGTTCGGATGCGTCTTCAGCCAGTCCGCCGCTTTCTCGAGCGCGGTTTTGTAAGCGGCTTCGGAATCCACCACGAGTTCCGTGGCCGCGAAGGTCTTGCTGTCGGGTGTGGCGCCGTTCCAGGGCAGCGCGTTGCTCACGTTCAGTCCCTTCACGATGTTGGCTCCGCTGTCGGCCTCGGCCCAGGTGAAACTGCGGGCCTCCTTGCGGCTCGGGGACACGAACACGACGGTCCACAGCCCGGCCTTCCCATCCTCGTTCTTGATGTTCGGCACGTCGCCGCTGGTCGCGCTGAGCACCAGCAGATCCGCGGCCCACTCCCGGGCCGGCTTGTAGAGCTTATAGAACGCGGGAAGTGCGCTAATGGCTTCGGGCGGCTTGGCAGGCTCCTTCGGCGCGGCAGTTTCGGCGTTCGCCGCCGGTTTCGGAGGCTCCGAACAGGCGGAGAAGGCGAGCGTGGCAACCATGGCGGTTGCAGTCAACAGGACCCTCTTATTCATCTTCATGAGACACCTCCATACATATTACTCCCGCGCCGGCGCGGGCGTGGCGGGGATGGGCATCCACCACGGAGGCGAACCACTGGGCTAAGCTGGAGGGTCCACGGGGAGGATGGCATGGCGGACTTCGTTGGAGCGATCGATCAAGGCACCACCAGCACGCGGTTTCTGATCTTCGACCGCGCCGGGCAGGTCGCCGCCAGCGCGCAGCGGGAGCACCGGCAAATCTATCCGCAACCCGGATGGGTGGAGCACGATCCGGAGGAGATCTGGCTGCGCACCGGCGAGGTGATCTCCGAAGCCATGGCGCAGCGCGGTTTGCACTCCAGCGACCTGGCGGCGTTGGGCATCACCAACCAGCGCGAAACCACGGTCCTGTGGGATCGCCAGACCGGCCGGCCGCTGGCCAACGCGCTGGTCTGGCAGGATACCCGCGTGGACGAGTACATCCCCGCTCTCGCGCGCCAGGGCGGCCCGGACCGCTTCCGCGCCCAGACCGGGCTGCCGCTGGCCACCTACTTCAGCGCGCTCAAAATCCGCTGGCTGCTGGACCATCTCCCCGGCGCGCTCCGGAGGGCCGAAGCCGGCGAGGTGCTGTTCGGCAATATCGATTCCTTCCTGCTGTGGCGGCTGACGGGCCGGCACATCACCGATTGCACCAATGCCAGCCGGACGCAGTTGATGAATCTCGAGACTCTCGACTGGGACCCCGAACTGCTGAGCGCCTTCGGCATTCCGCGGCCGATGCTGCCCGAGATCCGCTCGAGCAGCGAGGTCTACGGAAGCGCCACCCTCGAGGCGGTGCGGGGCGTTCCGGTGGCCGGAATCCTGGGCGACCAGCAGGCGGCGCTGGTGGGCCAGACCTGCTTTGCGGCGGGCGAGGCGAAGAACACCTACGGCACCGGCTGCTTCCTGCTGATGAACACCGGGTGCGACATCGTGCAGTCGCAACACGGGCTGCTGACCACGGTGGCCTTCCGGTTGGGCGAACAGCCGGCCCGCTATGCGCTGGAGGGAAGCGTGGCCATCGCCGGCGCGCTGGTGCAATGGGTGCGCGACAATTTCGGACTCATCGGCGCCAGCCCGGAGATTGAAGCGCTGGCCCGGCAGGCGGAGGACAACGGCGGAGTCTACTTCGTCCCGGCCTTCTCCGGATTGTACGCGCCGCACTGGAAGCACAACGCCCGCGGCGTGATCGCCGGGCTGACCCGCTACTCCAATAAGAGCCACCTGGCGCGCGCCGTGCTGGAGGCCACCGCGTTTCAAACCCGCGAAGTGGTGGAGGCCATGGAGAAGGACTCGGGCGTCCCCGTCAGCGTGCTGCGCACCGACGGCGGCATGGTGGGGAACGAACTCCTGATGCAGTTCCAGGCGGATATTCTGAATCGCACGGTGGTGCGTCCGGCGGTGAAGGAAACCACGGCGCTCGGAGCGGCGTACGCCGCCGGCCTGGCCACCGGTTTCTATGGGAGCGTGGACGGCCTGCGCGCGCAATGGTCCGTGGACCGGACCTGGAAACCGCGGATGGAGCCCGAGCGGCGCGAGCGCATGTACGGCTTCTGGAAGAAGGCGGTCGCGCGGTCGTTCGACTGGCTGGAGGAGTAAATGCCAAAGGGAGTGTTGGGAGAGTTCCTGGGGACCATGGTGCTGATCCTGCTGGGGAACGGCGTGGTGGCCAACGTGCTGCTCCGGAAATCCAAGGGCGAAGGCTCGGGGTGGATGGTCATCACCACGGGGTGGGCCATGGGGGTGATGGCCGGTGTGTTCACCGCCATCGCCTGCGGGAGCGAAGGCCACTTGAACCCGGCGGTGACGCTGGGGGCCGCGGTCGCATCGGGCGATTTCGGCAAGCTGGCATGGTACGGCGCGGCGCAGTTGGCGGGCGCCATGGCGGGGGCGTGCCTGGTGTGGCTGCACTACCTGCCCCACTGGCGGGAGACGCCCGCGCCCGGGCTGAAACGCGCCTGTTTCTGCACCGACCCGGCCATCCGCAACGCGCCGGCGAACCTCGCGAGCGAAGTCATCGGCACGTTCGTTCTGGTGCTGGTGGCGGGCGCGATTTTCTCGAAAGCCGTGGCGGCGGCCGGGCCGGCGGCGGCCTTGGGACCGTACCTGGTGGGGAGCCTGGTTTGGGGCATCGGCCTCAGCCTGGGCGGGACCACGGGGTACGCCATCAATCCGGCGCGCGACCTGGGACCGCGCATCGTCCACGCGCTGCTGCCGATTCCCGCGAAAGACGCGCCGGATTGGCGGTATGCCGCCGTGCCCGTCGCCGGGCCGCTGATCGGCGGGGCGCTGGCCGGGCTGGTGGTGCGGCTGGCGCGGTTCTGACGCTTCCGCGCGGCTGCCCGCCGGGCTGGCAACCAGCCGCCCCGCCTACCACAGCAGCTCGGCGCGCATGATGGTGACGGCCTGGCCCCCCAGGATCACGCGGTCGCCCTGCAGGCGGACGCGCACCACCCCGCCGCGCGCCGAGGCCTGAAACGCGGTGAACTCGCGCCGGCCCAGTTTGGCGGCCCAGTAGGGTCCCAGCGCGCAGTGGGCCGAGCCGGTGACCGGGTCCTCATCCACGCCCGCGCCTGGGGCGAAAAAGCGCGAGACGAAGTCGAAGCCGGCCGCCGACGATGGCGCGGTCACGATCACCCCGCGCACGGGCGCCTTGCGCAGTTCGCTGAAGTTGGGCTTGAGCGAGCGGAGAATCTCTTCGGAGTCCACCTCCACCAGGTAATCGAAAACGTTCCTGCCGGCCCAGGCGGCGTGGGCCAGACCGAGGGATGCCAGCAGGTGCGGCGGCGGCTCGCAGGCGGCGGCGATCTTGGCGGGAAAATCGAGTTCGATCCACTCGCCCCGGCGATCGGCCAGCAGGCGCCCGCTGCGCGTGTCGAAGCGGGCCTGGCTGCCGGGGGGAAGCTGGCCGTCCTCCCAGAGGACGTGCGCGCTGGCCACGGTGGCATGGCCGCACAGGTCCACCTCCACGGCGGGGGTGAACCAGCGAAGCTGGAAGGCGTCCTCGCGCGGAACCACGAAGGCGGTCTCGGAGAGGTTCATTTCGCGGGCGACATCGCGCATCCATTGGCCGGGACGGGGTTCGGGGAGCACACAGACCGCCGCGGGGTTGCCGGCAAACGGACGGTCCGTGAAGGCATCCACGGTGACGACGCGTAGGGACATGCTTTGAGAGTAGCGCAGCCGCCCGGAAGCCGCTGCGCAGCGCGCCGCCGTATCCGCGGTTCCCGGGATGGGTGACGACGCGCAGCCGCGCGCCCAGTTCGCCCGCCAGCGCTTCGAGAACTTGGGCGGTCCCGTCGCGGCTGCCGTCGTCCACCGCGGTGACTTCGTAACCGGCCACGCGAGCCTCCGGGACCGCGAAGGTCTTGCGGATGTCAACGGGAACCATGAACCAGCCGCGTTCGGTCCGCGGCAGCCGGAAGAAGTACCCGGCGCCACGGCCGGCGATGTTGGCGAGCTACGCCGAATTCATGAAGCCGGGCATGTTTCCGCGGCGGAGGCCGCAGATCCGGCTGGCGCCGCGCTCCCGGAGCCGGCCGCTTCCTCGTGGCCGGAGCTCCCTTCCGGGGGAGGCGCGAAGGCGAGAAGGCGTTCGTAGACGGCGCGGGCGGCGCGCTGGGCGGCGGTCTTCTTGGTGCGTCCTTCGGCCTGGGCGGTCCACTCCTTGCCGGCGCGAACTTCGACGGTGAACGTCTTGGCGTGTTCGGGACCGCACTCGCGAACGATGACGTAACGGGGCTGCGGCAACTTGCGGGCCTGCGCCAGTTCCTGAAGGGCGCTCTTGAAATTGGCGATGGCCGGCTGGACGTCGGTGCCGGCATCTTCGTCGGCGGCGAACGGCGCATCCAGGATGTGGGCCGCCACGAAGGCGCGCGCGGGCTGGATGCCCCCATCCAGGTACATGGCGGCGATGAGGGCTTCGAGCGCATCCACCAGGAGGGTCTTCTTGGCGCGTCCGCCGCTCATTTCCTCGCTGCGTCCCAGGTCCAGGAAGCTGCCCAGATCCAGGCGCCGGGCCACGCCGTGCAGGTGGGCCGCGCTCACCAGGTGGGCCTTCTGGCCGGAGAGACCGCCTTCGCGGGACTGCGGATTGCGCTCGACCAGGGCTTCGGCGGCGAGGAACCCGAGCACCGAATCGCCCAGAAATTCGAGCTGCTCGTTGTCGTCCAGAGGAGAGCCCTGGCCGGTGCGCGCTTCGTTGGCAAACGAGGTATGGGTGAGCGCGCGGCGCAACAACTCCCGGTTGGAGAAGTGGTGCCCGATCCTGGATTCCAGAGCTGCAAGCTCGGCGCGCATGAGCCGCCGCCGGCTACTTGGCCACGGCCTTGGCGGCGGTGGCGTTGGCCCGGATGCTCCTGGCCGCGGACTGGATTCGCGGGTGCAGGTTGGGCTCGGCCAGGATCTGGTCGCAGACCGCGATGGCTTCGTCGGGTTTGCCGCCGAGTACCAACACGTTCGCCAGACGCACTTTGTAGGCCGGCTCGGGAGACAGTGCGAAAGCCGCCTTGAACGCGGCCGCGGCGGCATCCCAGTTCTTGCGGTCCATCGCAATCATACCGAGATCGTCCTGCGCCTGCGACGCGATCCCCTTCTGATAATCCGCCCACTGCTGGTCGGTGAGCTGCGACGGCTTGGGCGCGGAGTTGACGAGATCGATGGCCTGGTGGGCGTACTTCTCGGCCTTGGTCAGGCTCTCCTCCTTATCGAGGTCGTGCTCGCCGGTGTGTTTGGCCGGAATGTCGGCCAGCAGGCGGGCGGCCTGAAAGGACTTCGGATCCGCGGTGAGGGCCATGTCGGCATAGATCTGGGCCTTGGCCCAGTCGTTTTTCTGCAAGTAGGCTTCGGCTTCGGATTCGAGCACGCTGCCCTTGAATTCGGTATTGGGGAACTTGATGAGCAAGTCGTCGTCGACCTTGATGATGCCGTCCGGATCGCCGGCCTGGAGCGCGGCTTGCCAGGCTTGCAGCGCCTGCAACTCGGCCTGGGACTTGAAGGTCGGCCCCTTGGGAGCCTGCGCCGGCTTCCCGGCAGTGGGTTGGGCGAGCAGGCCAACCGCGCCGGCGGCCAGAAGAGCGGCGGCGAGAATCGATCGTTTCATGATGTGAAAACTCCTTCTACGGTTTCGGAATCTGTTGCAACGCGTCGGACGCGGTTTTTCGCGCCTTCTCGGAGGCTCCCGGCACGGCCAGAGCTTCCTGAATCAGTTGAATCCCGCGGCCCCGGTCGCCCGCGGCGACGGCGAGCCTTCCCAGGTAGTACAGCGTCCATGCCTTGTCCTGGGGCTCGGGACCGAGATCGAGAGTCTTCCGGAACAACTGTTCGGCGGTTTCGGGGTCGTTCTGCAGCATGGCGATGCGCGCCAGCCCGTACCAGGATCTGGCGTGCAACGGCTTTTGATCGGTCTCCTGCAGCGCGGCCAGGAACAGCCCTTTGGCCTTTTCCAGCTTGGCCTGATCCACCGGACGCGCCACCAGCAGGCTCTCGGCGTCGTCGAGCATTTTGAGCGCGCCCTGGACCGCCGGCGATTCGGGTTGGGCCACCTGGATGGCGGGGCGCTCGGTGGGCTGGCCGTTGAAATCGACGTTGGCCAGGCGCGCCTCCTCCTTCATCATCTCGATGGCGCCCACCATGTCCGGGTAGTACAGCGTCATGGCCTGTTCCTGCCGTTCATAGGCGGGCAACTGCTCGGCGAAAAACGGGGCGAGGATATAGCCTTCGTGGAAGGCCTGGTCCACTTCCCTGGGGTTGTGATCGAGCCGCGACTCGACGGCCTTGATCAGGCACTCGGAAACCAGCAGCAGGAAGTCCTGCCGGTACTCCTGGCCGATGCCGGGGGCGCGGCCCAGGTGGTCGGCCAGGGGCTTTTTGCGATTCAGAATCTCCTGGTAGTGCGTGGCCAGTGGCTCCAGACTGTAGTGCAGATAGGCGTGGCGGACGTCGAACGTGCGCGGTTGGGGCACCTGGACCCCGGCCGGCGGCGTGGAGTGCCCCACGATCACCGTGTACTCGTTGCCGTAGCTGCGCGTGGAAACGTGGTTGGGGGCCTCCAGCAGATCGATGAAGACCTGGAAATGACGGTAGGTGACGCCCGAGGTCTGCTGGCGAAGATAGGCGTTGACCTCCTGAACCGCGTTCGTGACCGGCCCGTGGTACAGCGCGATGTACTGGTCGATGGCCGGCTGCGAGCGCTGCCACAAATCCGCCACGCCGGCTTCCTTATAGAACTTGGCGAGCAGCGGCGAAAACTCCAGCAGGGGCACCACATCGGGCGGCGTCTCCACCTGCCGCAGCTTGATTTCGAAATTCGGCGGCGGGCCCGCCGTGACCCCGAAGGAGATGTACTGGCCCAGCTCGGCCTCGTCGTTGGACTGGTGGTGGCGCACCACGAAATCCCGGATGGCCTTCAGGGACGGGATGTTGCGCTTGGCGAGCTCCTCGCGAACGCTCATGCGCAGCGGGTGGCTGTGGGCCAGCCCGGCGTCGTAACCGGCCGCGTTGATAGCCGCCATAACTGTGAAAAGGGTCGGGCTGGCATCGAGCTGGCCCATCGCGGGCTGGTCGGCGCGAGCCACGGCCGCGACCACTAGCAAGCCTGAGACAACGAACCGATTCAAGGGGATCCGCCTGAACAAGACTCAGTTTAGCGTACTTGGAGTGGATCGGGCTGGAGTCCCGGATGCGGCCGCGGGCGCGGGTCATTCCCAACTCAACAAAAGGGCTTCCACGGCGGCCCTCCGCCAGGGATGCGCCGTGCCCCGCCCGAAGCGCATCATATAACTATGGCGACCAAAACCCTGAATCTGCCGGTTCATGGAATGACCTGCGGCAACTGCGCCCGCGGCGTGCAACAGACCCTGACCCGTACGCCCGGGGTGGTGCGGGCGGTGGTGGATCACCCGCGAGCTTCCGCCGAGGTGGAGTACGATCCCCAACGGGTCACCCCCGAGGATCTGGCGGCGGCGGTCCGCGAGCTGGGCTACGAAGTGCCGCTATGAGCCACGCACCCGCGGCGGAAGCCGCCCGCGTGGATCTGCCGGTCTCCGGCATGACCTGCGCCGCCTGCGCGCGGACCATCGAACGCACGCTGGCCAAGTCTCCGGGCGTGACTCGCGCAACCGTCAACTTCGCCTCGCGCACGGCCACGCTGGAATACGACCCGCGGCGCGCGCGCGTGGCCGGGTTCGTCGAGACCATCGAAGGCCTGGGCTATGGAGTTCCGGAAACGGAAATCCGCCCCGGCGAAGGGGAACCGGACTACCGGCTGCGCTTCCTGGTGGCCGCCTGCCTGGGGGCGCCGTTGATGGTGCTCGCCATGCGAATGGCATCGCCGTTCCTGCAACTGGCGCTGGCGCTGCCGGTGGTGGGGTACTCAGGCGCGCCTTTCTACACCGCGGCGTGGAGTGCGCTTCGCCACCGCGCCGCCAACATGAACTCGCTCATCGCGCTGGGCACCGGGGCGGCATTCCTCTACTCGCTGTACCGGACGCTCGGCGGCGGAGGGCACGTCTACTACGAGGCGGCCGCGGTCATCATAGCCCTCGTTCTGCTGGGCCGCATGCTGGAAGCGCGCGCCCGCGGCAAGGCCTCCAGCGCCATCCGCGGGCTCATGGACCTGCAGCCGCCCACCGCCCGCCTGTGGAGGGACGGCGTGGAAACCGAGGCGCCGGTGGAGCAAGTGCAGCCCGGCGACACACTGACAGTGCGGCCGGGCGAGCGCATCCCCGTGGACGGCGTGGTGGTGGCCGGCGAATCGGCCGTGGACGAGTCCCTGCTGACCGGCGAGAGCCTGCCCGTGGACAAACGCCCCGGAGCCGGGGTTTTCGCCGGGACCTTCAACCGCTCGGGCAGCTTCCGCTACCGGGCCACCCAGGTGGGCCGCGGCACCCTGCTGCGGCGCATGGTGGAACTGGTGAAGGAGGCGCAGGGCTCGCGCGCACCGGTGGCGCGGCTGGCCGACGTGGTGAGCGGCTATTTCACCGTGGGGGTGCTGATCGCCGCGCTGATCACTTTCGCGGTGTGGCTGTTTCTGGCGCCGTTCGCCACCGCCATGGTAAACGCCGTGGCGGTGCTGATCGTCGCCTGCCCGTGCGCCCTCGGCCTGGCCACTCCCACCGCCATCATGGTGGGAACCGGACGCGGCGCCGCGCGCGGCATCCTGATCAAGAGCGGCGAAGCCCTGGAGATGGCCGGCAAGATCCGCTGCATCGTGCTGGACAAGACCGGCACCGTCACCCAGGGCCGGCCGCGCGTGGCGCGCATCGCGCCCGCGGCGGGCTTCACCGAAAACGAGCTGCTGCGGCTGGCCGCATCCGCCGAGCGGCCTTCCGAGCATCCCATCGGCCGCGCTGTGGTGGAAGCGGCCACCCAGCGCGGCATCCAGCTCGAGGAAGCCACCAGTTTCGCGGCCGAAGCGGGACACGGCGTGCGGGCGCGCGTCGGCGGGCGCGAAGTGGTGGTGGGCCGGCCGGGCGTGACGGTGAGGGTGGACGGCGCCGACGCTGGCTCGATCGAAGTGGCCGACGCCATCAAGCCGGAAGCCGCCGAGGCCGTGCGCCGCCTGCGCGGGCTCGGTCTGGAAGTCCGGTTGCTCACCGGCGACCGGCGCGAGGTGGCCGAAGCCATTGCGCGCGAGGCCGGGATAGACCGCGTGATAGCCGAGGCGCTGCCCGCCGCAAAGGTGGACGAGATCCGCAAGCTGCAAGCCGGCGGCCGGCGCGTGGCCATGGTGGGCGACGGCATCAACGACGCGCCCGCTCTGGCCCAGGCGGACCTGGGCATCGTCATGGGATCGGGCGCCGATGTGGCCATGGAAGCCGGCGGCATCACCCTGCCGGGCGGCCGCCTGACGGGCGTTCCGGATTCGCTCGAGCTGGCGCGCCGCACCATGCGGACGATCCGCCAGAACCTGTTCTGGGCCTTCGCTTACAACGCCATCGCAATTCCGGTGGCGGCGATGGGTCTGCTGTCGCCCATGCTGGCCTCGGCCGCCATGTCGCTATCGAGCGTGACGGTGGTGATGAACAGTTTGCGCCGCGGGCGGAGGTAGGGCACACCCGCGCCGCGCCGCGCACGGCCCACTACCTGGCGGTGAGCTTCCGCCGGATGCGGCGGACGCGGTCATATGGCTCCTCGTACCATGTGGGGCAGGTTTTCAACCTGCGGCGGGTTTTCAACCCGCCCAAAAACCGGCAGTGAGCCGGATGCCGCGTGCCGGGGGGTGTTCCGGGCTTCGGGGCGAGACCAGCTCGCCGGGCCGGTTGACAACCGGCCGCAGGATGCCATCCTGCCCCACAAAAACCAACCCGCCTTACGCGTTGGCTGTCGTCGAGGCCCTCGCGGTGGCCAGCAACCGGTCGTCGAACTCGAAACCGGCGCTGCGCGGCTTGTGGTGGCGCGTGTACCAGCGCCAGGTTTCCTTGAGACCCTCGTCGAACGGCGTCAGCTTCATCTTGAGCAAGCGCGTCACCTTGCCGATGTACATGGTGATGGGCGCAAGGTCGTAATACTCGCCGAAGTAGAAGGGCTCGCTCATGGGGTTGCCGCCGGCCTGCTGGATGGTCTCGCGGGGGATGCGCACCAGGCAGGGCTCGACGCCGGCGGCCTTGGCCAGCCGTTCCACCAGTTCCACCTGGGTGAGCGGCTTGGGATCGCCGACGTTGAACGCCTCGCCCACGGCGCGCGGTTCGGTCATGGCCCTGCGCATGGCCAGCGTCAAGTCGCCCACGTAGGCGAACTGCATCAGCCGGTGGCCGTCGCCGGGGATGACGATGGGCCGGGCGGCGCGCAGGCGGTCCCAGAAGAACTGCTCGCGGTAATAGTTGGTGCCGGGGCCGTAGACGAAGGCCGGACGGAAGGTGACCACCGGCAGGCCTGTCTTGGCGTGCATGCGGAAGAGCAGGCGTTCGGTGGTGGCCTTGTGGCGCACGTATGGCTCGGGGTGGTAATCGGGCGCCAGCGGGTCGCTCTCCTTGTGGTTCAGCCCGTCGCCGTAGCAGGCCACGCTGGAAAGGAAGATGTAGCGTTTGAGCCGGTCACCGCAGGCGCGCACGGTGTCCTCCACCTGCGCCGCCGTGGTGCCGCGTTCGAAATCGTAGACGTTGTCGAACACCACCTCGAAGCGGCGGCCAAGCAGGGCCTCGCGCACCTGTTCGGCGTCGTTGCGGTCCGCCATGATATTCTCCACCCGCCGGCCGAAATCGTGTTTCGGCCGGCGGTGCAGAACGGCGACGTCGTGGCCTTCCTTCACCAGCTCCTCGACCAGCAGGCGGCCGATGAACAAGGTTCCCCCGATGACCAATACCTTCATACGCTCCCGGACAAGAATCCAGCCGCGCCGGCCCCCGGTTTCCGCGCCGGACCGGGCGCATCTCACAACATACAGCGGTCAGTCGTAATATTCCAGCCCCAAATGCGTGATCAGGTCTTCTCCGCGCATCCAGCGCAGCGTATTCTTGAGCTTCATGAGCTGAATGAAGACGTCGTGCTCGGGGTAGACCTCTGGAGCGTGCATGGGCGCCTTGAAATAGAACGACAGCCATTCCTGCACGCCGCGCATGCCGGCGCGCTGCGCCAGGTCCATGAACAGCACCAGGTCCAACACCAGCGGCGCGGCCAGAATCGAGTCGCGGCACAGGAAGTTGATCTTGATCTGCATGGGGTAGCCCAGCCACCCGAAGATGTCGATGTTGTCCCAGCCTTCCTTGGCGTCGCCGCGCGGCGGGTAATACTCGATGCGCACCTTGTGGTAGATGTCCTTATACAGATCGGGATAGAGCCGGGACTGGAGGATGTACTCGAGGGCCGACGATTTGCTGACTTCCTTGGAGCGGAACGAGCCGGGGTCGTCCAGCACTTCGCCGTCGCGATTGCCCAGGATGTTGGTGGAGAACCATCCGCTGACGCCCAGCAGCCGCGATTTCAGGCCGGGTGCCAGCAGCGTCTTCATGAACGTCTGTCCGCTCTTGTAGTCCTTGCCGGCGACCGGCAGGCCGTTATTGCGGGCCAGTTCGAGCAGCGCCGGCATGTCGGTGGTCATGTGCGGCGCGCCGTTGGCGTAGGGCACGCCGGATTTGAGCGCGGCGTAGGCGTAGATCTGGCTGGGCGAGATCTCGGGGTCGCCGTTCCGCAAGCCGGCCTCGAAGCTCCGGAGGGTGGCGTGGACCGGGGCGGCTTCGTGGAAGACCTCGGTCGAGCCGCACCAGATCATGACCGTGCGGCTGACGCCGGTGCGCTTCCGGAACCGCTCGATATCGTCCATCACGCGCTCGGCGTAATCCATCTTCGAACCGCCGGTCATGACGTTGGGCCCGTGGATGCGCTTCACGAAGTTCCGGTCGAAGACCGCCTTCATGGGCTGGAACGCCGCCAGGGGTTCCTTCAACCGATCGAGCAGCGCGGGCTCCAGCACGCCGGCCTTGACCGCGGCTTCATAGGCGTTATCCTCGAAGATGTCCCAGCAGGCGATCTCGAGGTCCTCCATCTTCGCCAGGGGCACGAAGTCCTTGATCGCGGGGCTGCGCCCCTCGGTCCGTTTCCCCAGGCGAACCGTCCCCAGTTGGGTCAGCGACCCGATCGGTTTTCCTAATCCCCGCTTGATGGCTTCCAGCCCGGCGATGAACGTCGTCGTCACCGCGCCCATGCCGGGAACCAGAACTCCCAGCTTGCCCTCGGCGGGCGCGATTTGGACGTTGTCTTGATTGGGCAAAACAGTCTCCTTTAGTCGAAATGATATAATACCAACTCCATGCGAGACCGTGCGACGGCCACCCTCACGACGATTGTCGTGGATGACGAGCAACTGGCCTGCGACGAGCTCGCCTACCTGCTGCGCGATTTCCCGGAAGTGGAAGTGATTGCAACGGGTTCCAACGGGTTGCAGGCGCTCGAACTGATCCGCGAAATGGACCCGGAAATGGTTTTTCTGGACGTCCACATGCCGGGCCTGGACGGCATGGGAGTGGTGCGGCGGCTGCGCGAGGCCGGCGCGAACCTGCCCTACGTCATCTTCGTGACGGCCTACGATCAGTACGCCGTCGAGGCGTTTCGCCTGGAGGCCCTGGATTATCTGCTCAAGCCCGTGGACAAGGCCCGGCTGGCGGAGACCATCGAGCGGGCGCGGCGGGCCATCCAGGAAAAGAAAGCGCCCGAAGAAGCGGCCGCCCCCAAGAGCGCCGCGCCCGCCAGCCCATCCACGCCGCGCAGCCAGTTGCTGGTGCGGGCCAACAACCGCCAGTTCATCGTGCACGCGAGCGAGGTGATCTACGCCACCATCGACGATGGCCTCATCACGCTCGTGACCACCACGCTGGAAGGCCAATCCAACTACAAGACCATCGAGGAACTGCAAGCCAGCCTGGACCCCGAGCGCTTCTGGCGCGTGCACCGTTCGTACCTGGTGAACGTGAACCATATTAAGGAAGTGGTGCCGTGGTTCAAGTCCAGCTACCAGCTCCGCATGGACGACCGCAAGCACACCGAGATCCCCGTGAGCCGGGTGCAGACCAAGCGGCTGCGGGAATTGTTCAAGCTGTAGGGGGGCTTGCACGGATTAAGGGTTTCCCTTATTATGGGAATATGAACGTCACACTCTCTCTCGACGACAATCTCGTCAAGAAAGTGCGAAAGATCGCCGTTGACCGTGACACCACGCTGGCGGGTATAGTCCGCGATAGGCTGGAGAGTCTGGTTGCCGAGAACGCCGCCAGCGGCCGGAAGCGCCGGGAACGCGAGGCGCTGGAGCGCAGCTTTGCAAGCTTCCGGTTCCGGGTAGGCGAGCGGACCTGGAGCCGGGCGGATCTGCATGCCCGCTCCTGAGTTCCTCGACACGAACGTTCTGGTTTACGCCTACGACCCCGGCGACCCGCACAAGCGCAGCATTGCGCGGAACCTGGTCCGGAGGGCGTTGGCGGGCGATATTCTGGTGTCGGCGCAGGTACTGGCTGAGTTCGCCGCCACGCTGCTGCACAAGATGCAGCCTCCGGCCCGTCCCGAGGATGTGGCGGCCGTGTTGGATGCGCTGGGTCCGATCGGCGTGGTTTCGCCCGATGCCGACCTAGTCCGGCGCGCGGTGGAGATTCGGGCCAAGTACGGTGTGCATTTCTACGACGGCATGATCGTGGCCGCCGCCGAGCGGGGCGGTTGTGAGCGGATCTGGTCGGAAGACCTGAACCCGGGCCAGAAGTACTTCGGCATCGCGGTCGAGAACCCGTTCCGGTGATGGCGCTGCCGCGACTTGCTGGAAAGGCGGAAGCGATGAGAGCGACAAAAGGCAGTGAGAACGTGTTCGTGGACTGCGGATTTCCGCGCGCCGAAGCGGAGAACCTTCGCATCCGCGCCAGGATGATGGTGGCTCTGACCGGGTATATCCAGGAGAGAAAGATCACCCAGTCGCGCGCCGCCAAGATCATGGGCGTATCGCGGCCGCGAATTTCGGACCTGGTGCGCGGCAAGATTGGGCTGTTCACCATCGACACGCTGGTGAACATGGTTGCCGCGGCCGGTCTGAGAGTGGCTGTCGGCATCGCGCCCGGCAGATCGCCAGCGAAGAACAAGCGGGTTGCTTGAGCCGCGGCCGGCACGCCTACTCAACGCCGAACCGCACCACCAGCGAGATCCGCCGGTTGCGCGGGTCTTCGGGGGCGCCCGGCAGCAGCGGTTTCTGATCGGCGAAACCGCGCACCTCGACCACCTGGCGCGGGGGCATGCCGAAGCTGTGGAGCAGACGGCGGGCGGCATTGGCGCGGTCGGTCGCCAACTCCCAGTTGCTGTAGCCGCTGGTCGAGTTGGCGTTGCGGAAGGGGCGCGCATCGGTGTGTCCCTCGATGACCACGGTGTTGGGCATGCGGCCGATCTCCCTGGCCAGGATCGAGAGCAGGCGCTCCCCGGCGGGCGTAGGCGTGGGGCTGCCGGTCACGAAGAACAGGCCCTGCTCGGTTTCCATGAGGTCGATGCGCAGCCCCTCGCCGGTCACGCTGAAGCGCACGTTGTCGCGCAGTTTCTGGAACTCGGGCATCTGGCGGAAAGCTTCCGCGATCTGCTTCTGGATTTGGCCCGCGTGCACCGCCAGCGATTCGCCGGCGTTGGCCGGGCCGGCGCCCAGGTGGCGGGTGTACCCGCGCGGATCCTTGAAGTAGCCGCTCACGGATTGCCGCACCACACCGCTCGAGTTCATCATCCAGAGCACGATGAACAGCGCCATCAGGGCGGTGACGAAATCGGCGTAGGCGACTTTCCAGGCGCCGCTGCGGCGCTCCGCTTCGACGGCCCGGGACACGTAGAACTCGACGGGAGGCGGAGGAACCTCCTGGGGCGGGGCTTCCTCAGGGGTTGACTGCCGCGGCAACCGGCGCCTCCGCTTCCTGCAGTTCCACGGGTTCGCCCAGCTTGGGTACGGGTGGAATCTTGGCCTCGCGCTTGAAGGTGGTTTCCATATCGACGAACGACGGCCGCAGCTCGACCGGAATCGAGCGGCGCGCGTACTCCGCCGCCAGCAGCGGCGCCGCGCCGCGAGCGAACGACACCATGGCGGTGCGCAGCACTTGCAGGAACTGGCTCTGCGCCTCGTTGCAGTGTTCCATGCGGGCGGCTGCCGGGCCCACCAGGCCGTAGCACAGCAGAATTCCGAGGAAGGTTCCCACCAGCGCCGCCGCCACCTTCTGCCCGACCAGTTCCGGCGCCCCTCCGATGGTTTGCATGGTGATGACCACTCCCAGCACGGCGGCGATGATCCCCAGACCGGGAAGGGCGTCGGCCAGGGAGTGGAGCGCGCCGGCCGGTTCCCGCCCTCCACGCCGCTGGATCTCGATGTCCAGGTCCGTCAGGCGGTCCAACTCGTGCGGCGTGGTGATGCCGATCACCAGCATGCGCAGGGAATCGCAGACGAAATCGCGGGCGATGCGGTTCTTCAGAAACTCCGGGTACCTGGAGAAGATTGGGCTTTTCTCGGGGTACTCGGCGTCGGTCTCCAGCAGGGCCAGCCCCGCGCGGTGGCCAAACTGGAAGACCTCATACAACATGCGCAGGTGGCGCAGGTAACACTTCGGGGTGTAGGGAGACGGCCGTAGTGCCGCGCCCGCGCCCCGCGCCATGCGGCGAATCATGGCCGGCGGGTTGGCCATGAGGGTGATGCCGACAGCCGCCCCGCCAACGATCAGCAGTTCCGAGGGCTGCATCAATACATAGGGGTTTCCTTTTTCCATAAGGAAGCCACCGAGTACGGCTCCGAAAACCAGAACCAATCCAAGGAGCGCCAGCATAAGGCCATGGGCCGATCGTTCTAGTACTGAGACTTCTCATATCGGCACGGAGTCGAAAAGCTTGAGCGCGGGCGGCGCGGTCCCACGAATTATTCCCGTGGCGCAAGATAGCGCTGCAAACAAAGGACTTGCCTGGCTGGGTTCAGGCGCCCAGCACCTGGGGCAAGCGCGCGAGCTCGTCCGCGGTGCTGTCGTTGGGCACCGAACACCCGGGCGTCAGAATGAATTTCGGACCGGCTGCCTTGGCGGCGGCCTTCCATTGCGCGCGTAACTCATCGGCGGTGAGCTTGCGGTAGTTCACTTCGTCGATGCCGCCGGCGATCACGGCGGAGAACCGTTTGCGCACGTCGGCGATGGGAATGCCCGAAACGTGCATCGAGTAATTGAAGACCGGCGCGGGAAGTCCCTCGAAGAACCCCAGATAGGGCGGTTCCACGTGGACGTGCAAGAAGTTGAGCCGGGCACCCGACAGTGCCTCCAGGATGCGGCGGTCGAAGGGCAGGCTGAACTTGCGGAAGTCGTCCGGCGTCATCTCCGCCGCATTCGAGTTGGCCACGGCCAGCAGCACGCCGGACGCACCCGCGCGGAGTGCCCGGCGGGCGTGCGCGATTTCCGACTGCGCGATCACATCGAGCGCGGCCAGCAGTGCGGTGGGATTCTCGTCCTTCAGCTTCAGCACTTCCTCTTTCGAGGACAGTTTCTGCGCCACGTTCCAGGGGTTGAAGAGGGTTTCCAGGATGTAGGCGTCGCCGCGCAGTCCCTGGCGGATCAGTTCCAGGGCGCGGATCTGTTGCGGGAACGGGTTGGGTTCGAATTTCAACTCGTACCATTTGCCCGCCGGCTTGGGATAGTCGAAGTCGCTCATCACTTTGACGATGTCGGTGCGGTACGCCCGGTGAAACTCGAGCGTCGCCTGGGCGTGGCTTTCCGGCGTCTTCAAACCGAAGTGGTGCCAGAAGCTGAACGGAGGCCGGTCCAGGTCGGCGCCTTTCAGCGCGCGGTCCACGCGCTCCTTGTGCGTCAGAGGGGAGCGTCCGCGGGCCAGCGTCGCCATGGCCGCGGTGAAAAGAAACTGCCTTCTCCGCATGTCGGTATTGCCCCTTTCACCGAACCATTATCCCGCGGCGGCGGTTGCGCCTGGATGGCGGATTCCGCGCATCCGTGCCCCACAACCGCCCCCGCCGTTATACTGGGGGTCGAAATGGGACTCCGCTTCGCGATCCTCGGCCTCGCCTCGGCGCTGGGGTGGGCGCAGCCGCCCGAGACCAGGACTCCGCCCACGATCTGGGTTATCGGCGACTCCACCGCCAATAACACGGACCACAGGGGTTGGGGCGACCCGTTCGCCGATTATTTCGACCTCGGGAAAATCGGCGTGATCAACCGCGCGCGGGCCGGCCGCAGCAGCCGCACGTTTTTCACCGAGGGCCTGTGGGACAAGGTGCGCGACGAGCTGCATCCCGGCGACTTCGTGCTCATCCAATTCGGCCACAACGACGGCGGCGCGCCCGACAAGGACCGCGCCCGCGGCTCGCTCGCCGGCGTCGGCGACGAGTCGAAGAACTTCACCCTGCCCAACGGCCAGGACGAAGTGGTGTACACCTTCGGCTGGTACCTCCGCAAGTTCATCCACGACAGCCAGGCCAAGGGCGCCGTTCCCATGCTGCTCTCCACCACCGTGCGCAACATCTGGAGAGACGGACAGGTGGAGCGCGGGCCGGGCGATTTCGGCAAGTGGGACGCGGAGGTCGCCCGCGCCGAGGGCGTGCCCTTCCTCGACGTCACCAATGCCATCGCCGACCGCTATCAGCGCATGGGCGAGGAGAAAGTCAAAGAGATGTTCCCCGGCGACCACACCCATACCAGCGTCGCGGGCGCCGATCTGAACGCCTCGCTGGTGGTCTCGGTGCTTAAGACTCTGCCCGGCCAGCCGTTCGCCAAGTACTTTTCGGAGAAAGGCCAGGCGGTGGCGGCCTACCGCCCCGCCATGCGCGAGAACTTTCCGGCCAACCCCGGGCTGCCCTCGCTTTTCCTGATCGGCGATTCCACCGTGCGCAACGGGCGCGGCGATGGCGCCGGCGGCCAGTGGGGTTGGGGCGAGCCGCTGGTGGACCTCTTCGACGCCACGAAGATCAACGTGGTGAACCGCGCCATGGGCGGCACCAGCAGCCGCACCTACCTGACCGGCGGCCTCTGGGACCGCGTGGTGGCGCTCCTCAAGCCCGGCGATTTCGTGATCATGCAATTCGGCCACAACGACGACGGCCCCGTCAACGATGCGTCGCGCGCCCGCGGCACGCTGGCGGGCGTGGGCGACGAAACCAGCGAGATCGACAACCTGCTCACGGGGGAGCCCGAGACGGTACACACCTACGGCTGGTACCTGAAGAAGTTCATCGCCGAGGCCAAGGCCAAGGGCGCCACGCCGATGGTCTGCTCGCCGGTGCCGCGGAAGACCTGGAAGGACGGCAAGATCGTGCGCAGTTCCGAGACCTACCGGAAGTGGGCGCGGGAGGTGGCCGCGTCGGAAAAGGTGGGGTTCATCGATCTAAACGAGATGATCGCCGCGCGCTACGACGCGCTGGGACCCGAGAAGGTCGAGCCGCTGTTCGGCGATCCGCACACGCACACCAGCCGCGCCGGCGCCGAGCTGAATGCGGAGTGCGTGGTAGCGGGGCTGAAGGCGCTGAAGAACGATCCGCTGGAAGGGTTTTTCGCGGCCAACGCGAAGTGAACGGCCGTGGCGAGTTGGCCACGGCGTGGCCAACTGCCTACTTCCCAACCACCACAATAGAGAAGGAATCCGGCAGCATCGGAGCGCGTCCGCCGCGCCCTCCGCGTCCGCCACGGCCCTCGCCGCGTCCCCCAGGGATAGGGACTCGCTCGCTCCAAGGCTGGACGTTGGCCGCCGGCGTGGGCGGCGGCCCGTACTCGGCGGCGATCAGCAGAATCCGGTCCGTCTTGCTGTCGAGCGTCAGCGTCTTGGCGCCCGTCATGGTCTTCACGGTCTGCTCGACCGAGAAACTGGTGGGGCTGTTCTCCTTGATGATGGTGAGCGTGCCGTTGCCGTGCGAGCTGAAAGCTTCCATTGTTTTGGGATTGAACACCGCGCCATCGCTGCCGCCGGCGAGCGGAAGGGAATCCAGGATCTTGCCGTCGGTGGCGCTGAGGATCACCATGTTCTGCGGGTTGCGGCAGGCCGCGAAGAGGATCTGGTTCTTGGCGTCCAGCGCCAGGCCGGCGCAGCCGTCGCCCTTGCCCGCCAGGTCGTAGTGCGTCTTCACGGTCATCGTCTTGGCATCCACCACGGCGATGCTGTGGGCGTTTTCGTTATCGACATAGATGGTGCCCTTGCCGTCGGTGGCGGCCTGTTCCGGCGCGCCGCCCAGATCGTCGATGGTGCCCACGATGGAGCCGTCGGCGGCGTCGATTACGGTGGCGTGCGGCTGGCTGTGGCTCAGAATGTAGACGCGGTCGTTGAAGGCGTCGTACAGGTAGCCGTCGGGATTGCCTTTCACCTCGATGGTCTTGATGGTCGCCAGCGTTTTGCTATCGAACATGATGACCGGGTTGCTGCTGACGAACCCGTGACCCGACTTGGGCGACACCGTCGCGCCATGGGTCCGCAGGGCGTCGGGGACGGTACCCACCGGTTCGAGCGTGTCCAGGTTGAACACGTTGACGCGCCCCGGATTGCCGCTGCGTGCCACGTACAGCCGGCGGCCGGCGGAGTCGGCGGTCACATAGTCGAAGCCGCCTTCGCCGCCGACTTTGGCGACTTTCTGCACCTTATAAGGACCATCTTGGGCCAGACCGATGGAAGCCACCATCGCGAATGCCAGACAAACGTTTCGCATTGCATTTCCTCCCGATGTGAACTGGAAGCCTTAGCATAACCCGGGGACAGACGGAACGTTCACCTGGTTTTCCCAAAACCGGGCACACGCCCACGCTGTGTTTCCAATGTTTTACGAAAAAACCCGGTAAACGTTCCGTCTGTCCCCGGGTTTCGGTACAATCTAGTCGGCGGAGGTATTTATGCCTCTTACGGATCGATTGCGCCGTTTTCTCGATTCCCTGCACGCCGAATACTCCCTCAGCGCTCATCCCAATGCGTTTACGGCCCGCGAGGTGGCCGTGGCCACGCACCTCCCCGCCCGCGAGGTTGCCAAGAGCGTAGTGGTTTTCGGCGACGGCGAGTATTACATGATCGTTCTTCCAGCCAACAGGCTCCTCGACTTCCGCGAGGCCCGCCTGGCCCTGGGACTTTCCCAGGTGCGTCTGGCCACCGAAGAGGAACTGTCGAAGCTATTCCCGGACTGCGAACTCGGCGCCATGCCGCCGGTGGGCAGCCTGTACGGCCTGCCCGTGTACCTCGACAGCAGCCTCGCCGCCGAGGACACCCTCGCCTTCAACGGGGGCACGCACCAGGACGTCGTTCAGATGAAGACCGCCGACTTCCGCAGGCTGTTCCATCCCCTGGTGGTTCCGCTGGCGCGCGAAGCGGCGCAATCGCACGGAGGGTGGTAGGAGGGCGGCGATACTCAGACGTCTTCCCACAATTGGTTGACTATCCGAAGACCGGGTTTCGAGGCACGAGGCTTCGCCACGAAAAGCGGAACCCCATTGCGGACCCTTAAGGGTGCCGTGGATGCGGGCGATTGCTTGCCCAGACCCTTGGCAGCGCCGGGCGTGCCGCCTTCGAGCTTAAACTTCGTCCGCATGATTTCAGGGTAACGCAAGAATAACAAATGACGCCAATCCTCCCGGTCCTGGGGGCTCCACCATTCGTCGAGCGTGCCCGCCAGGGCGGCGTGCCATCCGCGATCGAACGGCGCGACCCTGCGCATCTTCACGCCGTCCGCGGTGATATCGAAGGCGAGGAAGTCCCCGGCCTCGACCTTCAACTTCTCGCGGATCTCACGGGGAATCGTGATCTGCCCTTGGCTGGTGATCTTGCTGACGAGCACTCGTGCCTCCTTACTGTAAGGGCGGGTTGCGGCGCGGCCGGCGCTACGGACGAACCTCGACGCCGGGGTGAAACCGCCGCACATGGACTTCCCTCTCACGTTTCCGGGTTTGCGCAATGTCGTACGAGGCTTGCATCCGCATGAGCGTGTCCATCTTCACACCGAAGGCCTTCTCGATCCGCAGCGCCATCTCGCCGGACAGGCCGGCTCTGCCGTTGAGCAAGCCGGAAAGGGCGGGGCGGGACACCTGAAGGGCTTTCGCGGCGGCCGTGACGGACAGGCCTGCGGGCTCGACGATCTCCGTCCGGATAAAATCTCCGGGATGGGGCGGGTTCTTCATGGGCATGGCGGTTGCTCCTATGCTAGTGGTAATCTTCCAGATTCACGTCGCGGATTTCGCGCTCCGCGGTGTCGATGCGAAATGTCAAACGACAGTTGCGCGTGACGCTCAGGCTCCACGTGCGTTTGCGGCCGCCGGTGAGTGTGTGCACTTTCCATGCCGCGAGCGCCCGCAATTCCTCCGGGTCGTTCATATCGTCAAGGAAGGCAAGCATGTTGCGCAGCTTGCCCACCGTATCGGGTGGCACGCTCTCCGCGCTGTCTTCCGTGTAGAACCGCTTCAGGCACTTATGGGCGAAGTTTCGTATTCTCGCTGGAAACCTGTAGCCTGTAGCTTAACACTTTTCGAGGCGGGTGTGGTGTACGCCCGGGGGTGGTGCCGGTTCCCATCTCAGGCTGCACCCGCTCGAACCACTGCAGTAAGCGTCAGGAGCGCGAGCGGAGGGGCACGGGCATTCCTGCGATAGGCCCTTGCGATGGTCGAAAGCCTATTTCCGAGGACTTGGAGCGTCGTCGCAGAACCTCCCGGTTCACTGGGGCGCTTCTTACCATAGCCTGAGTGCGGGAAAGCCCCGTAGTATGAACCTCATTTGGGCAATGCCGACCAAGCGTCCTCGAAAGGTTGCACAAAACTTCGTTGGACGCCCGGAAAATCGCCGGGATCGCCGCGGCGCCCCTTGGCCTTCCTCAGCGCTTTGGCGCGCTCCAAATCATCTCGAATCCCCTCGTTAACCCGATCCTGGGTAAGGATGAAGAACTGATTCCCTCCGCCGTTTGGGACAAAGGCTAGCACGTAAAACAGCTTGTCGCGTTTCCCCTTCGGGCGCACAGGCCAGAAGTTCGGCTTGTATTGCCCTTTCACGTCCACAAGGAACGGTATGCCGTTGGGACTGACGACCATAAGATCCACGGCTGGATGGTTCCCCATCGTGAGCGCCACTTCGTAGCCGCGCTTGCATAGCTCACTCGCAACCGCGAACTGTGCCGCCCACTGGGTTTGATGTGCGGAGTGTCGTTGCTTCTTGCCCCGTTCAGTAGCCATGAGAGGAGCTTACACCAAGCTCGGCGCGGTATGCGAGTGTGGCACGGATATCCTCCTCAGGCCTCGCCGCTACAGACCGCCGGCCTCGCCCCGCCGCTACCCCATCCTGTCCCCGCACATCTCCAGCACTTCGATCAGTTCCAGACACCCTTGCGCGGTGCCGTTGGTGGACAGGTTGGGGACCTCGTCGATGGGCGTCACCACCTCCGGCCCCTCCACTTTGACGGTCGCGTAGCGCGGGCCGCGCGGGCGCATCGGGCCGCCGGTCACCCCGGCCCACGCTTTGGCGGCGAATGCCGGGTTCTTCGTCTGCATGTAAAGGTACGCCGAGAGCCGGCCGGGACGCGCATACTGGCCGTCTTCGCCTTCCGTGCCGGTGGCTTTGTCGCGCTCGATGACATCCGCCTTCGCCAGATGCAAGCGGCTGTACTGGTTCCAGGCTTTCTTCCAGCCCTCGTGCTCGATCAGCGAATTCAGCTCGAATACCACCTCGCCGCCGCCCATGATAGTCGCCAGGTTGTAAGTGCCTACCTTCTCCTCCAGCGCGTATAACTTACCCGTCGCCGGATCGTATCCGTAGAGCTGGTTGGGTCCCGTGAGGAAGCCGTACTTCATGGCGGCGATGGAATCCATCCCGGTTAGGATCTTGTCGCGGTACTTGGGGTTGCCGGTGCGTTCCCACTCGGTCATCCAGTTGCCCACGAAGGCCAGCCAGTCGGGGCCGCCGCGCACGCGTCCGGGGTACGGAATCGGCCCGGTGCGCGGCGACGCCAGGCGCATGGTGTCGATCTCGGTGGCTTTGTAATCGGCGTCCACTACTTCGCGCATCAGATCGCCGGTGCGCTCGTCGGTGGTCAGGTAATAGTAGAAGCGCCGGTAAGCCGCCTGGCTGACGCGCGGCTCCTTGGCGCCGCAGCCCCAATGGCGCACGTTGTGGCGCGAGCCCAAATGGGCGAAGCGCCCCAGGTGATACACGTCCACCTCGCCGGTGTGCCGCGTCATGGCTTCGGCCATGCGGAAAACGTCGGCGCGGCCGCTGCGCAGGAAGGTGTACCACAGCCACATGTCGGTCGCCAGTTCGCTGTTGTCCCAGGCGAAGCCGCCGATGTCGTAGCGCCATTCGTGACGCGGGCCGTCGTACTGGTGCATCACGTCGCCGAAATTCCAGAAGCCGTACCAGTGGCGCTGGTCCACCTCCTTGTGGTAGATGGCGAACGCCGCGTCGAGCTGATCCTCGAGGGCCCTCTTGGCCGGGGTGGAGCGGTCGGGCAGGCTCCAGATGCCGAACGCGCCGGCCGCGTGCAGATGCTCGGGCGCGGGCGTGAGCACCGGCGGCGCCACGCTGATGGCGACCTGGCGCTCGGTCTCCTGCTTGGACGGCGTCGCGGCGCACGGGAACAGCATCAGCTCGCTCGTGCGCGCCACGCCGTGCGGCGTGCTGAAGCCGGGCTGCACGTCTTCGTAGCTGGATTCCAGGCCGTGCGCGCGCGTGTCGTAGTGGCGCAGGTCCATGGCGGGCGCATCCGGCGACCACAGCCACGCCGTCAACTCGGCCGCCGCCTTGGTGGCCCCCTGCACCTCCAGCGACGCCGGGTACGACTGCCAGAAATTCTTCACCCCCACGGCCAGCCCACCCGAGACATCGCCCACGAAGACCAGCCCCGAGGCGCGCCGCCCGCCGATGGGATCCAGCCAGCAGCTTTGCGGGTTGGTGCGCTTGTGAATGGTAAAACCGTCGGCGTTGGGCTGCACCAGTTTGTAAGCGTCCCAGGTGGCCAGGTCGTCGATCAGTTTCTGGCTGCTCGCGTTGAACGCCTCGCGATTGGGAATGCGCTTGCCGGCCAGTTGATCGGCGTACACGTTGCCGGCTCCGGGCGCCCCCAGCAGGCGCCGCCCGGCGAGCGGCTCGACGGGTTCCGACCACAGGCCGCCATCTTCGCCGGCGAATCGCACGTGGCGGTTGTGTACCTGCTCGCGCAGCGGCACGGTGACGGCGACGCCCAGGCCGGAGATGAAGTCCTTTTGATCGTCGCCGTCGAAGACGATGGTGTGGACCATGCGCACCTGTTCCAGCCCGGCATGGAAATACAGCCGCACCACGAAGGGCAGCCACTCGCGCGCGCCGCTGGCGGCCTTGTGGACGCCCTCGATGCGGACCACCGCGCGCACGGGGCCCGGCTGCTCCACGGTCACCTTGCGGACGGCGCTCGCAAACCGCGCGCCTTCCTTCAGAGTGCAGACCAGGCGCGCCTGGGAGGCCACCACGCGCCCGTCCACGGTGAGCGCGTCCAGAAAATACGGCCCCGAGCGGGGAACGCGGCACTGCAGCTTGCCGGTATCGATGGCCAGCGGGGCAGCGCCGTCGTCCGTGACCTTCACCGCCTGCGCGGGCATGGCCGGAGAGCCGGGCGCCAGCTTGAGCGCTCCGGAAACCGCCGGTCCCGCGACGGTGGCGAAGCCGGTCCACTTGATGGAGCCGTCGGGCCAGTAGGCCAGCGTCCAGCTTTGCACGGGCAGCGCGGCGCCATCGGCGGCCGTCAACGCGAAGGTCCGCTCCTTGCGAACCGCGCCGCGCGGCCATGGCACGCCCCAACTCACGCCACTGGCGATGGGTGGCGGCGCGCCGCCCAGCCAATGCAGGGACGCCGCGTCCGGGCCCGCCGTCTGAGCGGCGGCCGGCAACTCCGTGGCTGCCGCCGCCGCCGTGCTCGCCAGAAGTCCGAGCGCACCACGCCGTGTGATTTCCATTCCGTGTGTCTCCTCACCCCTCAAATATCGCATGGCGCGGCCGGGACCGTGCCAGGTTACCGGGCTCGGCGGGCCGCCGGCGTTTTCGCGGAGCTTCGAGCCAGCATCCAGCGCAGGAAGCGCACGCGGAGAGGCCATCGGGAACGGTGCGGCGCGGGCAGGCCGGCGCTTCGCCCGGCCTTGTCGAAGGCGTCTTCAATCAGCGCATCGTGCAGGTGTTCGACCACCAGTTTCCATTGCACCCAGGTCGCGAAACCGGTATCGACGTCGATGGTGTGCCGCAGAATGGTCTGTCCGCCGCGCCCGAGCGCTTCGAAGTAGTGCCGCCCACGAAACGCGGGGAGGCGTGGCATCGGCCGGAACTCGAATTCGACCCTCTTCCCGGGCGCGTACTCGGAGACCTCGTAACGGACCATGGCGTGGCCGCCGCGGTGGGCGCGGTGCGGGGCGGTCCTCCCAATTCCTCGCGCGTTCGAGCGCGGGCTTTGGTAAGGTTATAAGGATATGAGCGAAGAGCTGGCGGAAATCGATTTTCAACGGTTCTGGCGGCGCCTGCAGCAACTGGGGCTGAATGCCTACGAGTCGCGTTCGTACCTCGTGCTGCTCGGTCATCCGCGGTTCAAGGCACTGGAACTGGCGGCGCGCGCGCACGTCCCGCGGCAGAAGATCTACGAGGTTCTCGACAGCCTCGTCGAAAAGGGGTTCGCGCAAGTGGTCCAGGAGAAGACCAAGCTGTTCTCCGCCGTGGAGCCGAGCCTGGCGTTGCCCGGATACCTGGCCCGCAAGCGCCTCTTGCTGGAGCAGGAACTGACCGACGATGTGCGCGCCGGAACGGGCCTCATCGACGATCTGAAGTCGCTCTACTCCGAAGGCCAGGGCGGGCGCGGCACGCTGGACTTCCTGCGCATCGTGAGCGAGCCCGCGCAGACCGCCGCCGAATACCGGCGCATGTTGTCGGAGGTCGAGCACGAGTACGTCGAGTTCTCGCGCCCGCCCTACGCCGTCGATCCATTGAACGAAAAGCTGGTCAAGCAGGCGGCCTCCGTCGGAGTGTCCTGCCGCCTGCTGCTGGAGGCCTCCGCGCTCGACGACGAGCACCGCCAACGGCTGACCGAGTACGTGGCCGCCGGCGTCCAGGTGCGAATCGCCGATTCCCTGCCCATGAAACTGGCGGTCTTCGACAGCCAGCACGGTATGCTGGCTCTTCTCGATCCGGTAATCACCCGACCGGCCTGGACCGCCGTGGTCTTCAGCCACGACGGCATGGGCGAGGCCATGAAAGGCCTGTTCGAGGTGCATTGGCGCAGGGGCAGCACGTTTTAGCCCGGCATTCGCTCCCTCTTGGCCGTTTTTACAAACAATTTACAAGTTGGCCTTTACTAAACCGGACCAAAACGGTACGATTAGGCATCTAAGAACCGTACCGAGGAGGGAACGGCATGGAACCGCTGTCTATTTTCAGCTTGCCGGCGCAAACGTACCGGGACGAGCACTTGGCCGTGGATTTCGATCACCGGCTGGCGGTCCTGGATTCCGAACGCTTGATATTGACCCGCAAGGAGTATGACCTTCTGGAGCTGCTTGTCAAGCACGCCGGCGAAATTGTCCCGCGGGAGGCACTGCTGTTTCGCGTGTGGGGTTACGGCCTGGGAATCCGCACCCGCACTTTGGACGTTCACGTACGCCGGCTGCGCAAGAAGCTGGGAGTGCACGCGGGACACTATATAGAAACCATCTTCGGGATCGGTTACCGGTTCCAGCCGTTTCGGCCGGCCCGCGCTTTCCAACCGCCCCTGAGCGCGCCCGCCATGGCCATAGGGGCGTAGCCGGCGGCGGGCGGGCTCACTCCACGCGGAACCAGTAGAAATCCGCGTACCCGGACTCTTTGGCAGAGGCGGACGCCAGCGCGAAAATCCCCAACTTGGCTCCGATCCACCGTCCCGCGCGCGCGGCGAAGGGCTCGCCGATTTCGCGAAAGGCGGCCCCGTCCGCGCTGAAGCTGAACCGGCAGATGGCGTCCTGGGACACCGCCACGCGCAGGTAGAGTGTCTGGCTCCCCGCCTGGGCGGGGGCGATCTCCCGCTCCGGTTTCCCCTCGCTGGCGCCCTGGCAGATGGTCTCGGAGACACGCAGCCCATCGGCCGCCTTTCTCATGCCGATGTAGGCGTAGTCCGTGCCCATGACGATCAGCCCCGCCTGGTCTCCGTTGGCCATGGCGGTGAAGGAGACCTTGGCGGTGGCCCTGAACTCCGGGGCCGGGAATTTCTGCAGCAGCAGGTTGGGCACGTCCCAGAAGTTGCGGCATCCCTCCGGGCGCGGGATGGCGTAGAGCCGCAGCGCGCCCAGCGCCGGCGAGGGAAACGCCCAGCCGGGCTGCGGGTTGGCGTGCCACTGCCACTGGAGGGAGATGCGGCTGCCCGCGAATTCGTCCGATTCCGCCGGCGTCATGATGGGCCAGGCGCGTCCGGTGTCCGGCTTGCGGTGATGCGGCACGGGCTCGCCATGGTCGCCTATCACCGGCCAATCGTCCACCCACTTCATGGGTTCCAGGTGCACCACGCGGCCGTACGGCCCCCGGTCCTGGAAATGCACGAACCAGCACTCGCCGGCGGGCGTATCCACCCAGCCGCCCTGGTGCGGGCCGTTGACCGCCGTCTTGCCTTGCTCGAGCACCACCTTCCTCTGGTACGGACCGTAGACGTTTTTCGACCGCAGCGCCAGTTGCCAGCCGCGCGGCACGCCGCCGGCGGGGGCGAAGATGTAGTAGTATCCGTTCCGCTTGTAGAACTTGGGACCCTCGACGGTGGGGTCCTGGGCGTGCCCGTCGAACACCAGCACGCCGTCATCGAGCAGCCTGGTTCCATCGGGATCCATGCGGCTCACCACCAGCGTGCTTCCCATCGCCGAACGGCTGGCCGCCAGCGCACTTGCCAGGTAGGCCTGGCCGTCGTCGTCCCACAGCGGACACGGGTCGATCCAGCCCTTGGCGCGTTTGACCAGCAGGGGCGCGCTCCACGGACCGGCCGGGGTCCTGGCCTTCACCATGTAGATGCCGAAATCGGGATCGGGGTAGAAGATGTAGACCTCGCCGTTGTGCCGCCGGATGGAGGGCGCCCACGCGCCGTTGCCGTGTCCCGGCTTGCTGTAGACGTCCAGCGGAGGCTGGGCGGCGAAGGCGTGTCCGATCAGCTCCCAGTTCACCAGGTCCCTGGAATGCAGAATCGGCAAGCCCGGCACGGCGTTGAAGCTGGACGCCGTCAGGTAGTAGTCTTCGCCGATGCGGAGCACGTCGGGATCGGAGTAATCCGCGTGCAGGATGGGATTGCGATAGGTCCCGTCGCCGTTATCGGCCACCCACACCTTGGACCGGTACGGCGGCGCCACCTGGGCCGCCACTGCCGCCACGATGGCCAGCGCCAGCCAAAGACGGAAACTGATCGAGGGCATATCCGAAAGGTAACAGCATACAATGTGGACAGGCATGCTATTGCTCAGACTACTGGCGGTGTTCCTGCTGCTGGGCGCCGGACCGGCCATCGCGCCCACCGCCTTCGGCGTCCCGAACTTCGGGCGGGTCGACGAGCGCGTATACCGCGGCGCGCAGCCGGCGGATTATGGATTTCGAAGTCTCGCCAGGCTGGGCGTCCGGACGGTGCTCGATTTGCGCCAGGAACCCGGCCGGGTGGCCGCGGAAGAGAAGCTCGTCCGCGCGGCGGGCATGCGCTTCGTCAGCATCCCCATGGACGATCTGGGAGCGCCCACCGACACGCAGATCGCCCTGGCGCTGGCCGTCCTGGCCGACGAGTCGGCCGGGCCGATCTTCGTTCACTGCCGGCGCGGCACCGACCGCACCGGCACCGTGATCGCCTGCTACCGCATCGCCCATGATCGCTGGGGGAACCGCCAGGCTCTCGACGAAGCCAGGAGCCACGGCATGAGCGTTTTCGAGCGCGGCATGCGGCGTTTCATTCTGAGTTTTCGCGCCCCGCGAAAAAAGGGGTCAGACGCCATTTTCTGAAAATGGGGTCTGACCCCTTTTTTCGTGTTATAAAAGAGATTGACATCTGGAATCCCTTTCCCGCGAAAGTCAATCTCATGGAACAAAAAGCAGATATCGCATTGATCGGTCTGGCCGTGATGGGCCAGAACCTGATTCTCAACATGAACGACCACGGCTACACGGTGGTGGCCTTCAATCGCACCACTTCCAAGGTCGACGGTTTCCTGAACGACGCCGCCAAGGGCCGCGAGACGATTCTCGGCGTGCACTCGATCCAGGAAATGGCGAGCCTGCTCAAACGGCCTCGCAAGGTCATGTTGATGGTCAAAGCCGGACAGGCGGTAGACGATTTCATCGAGATGGTACTGCCGTACCTCGAGCCCGGCGACTTGATTATCGATGGCGGCAACTCTCACTTCCCCGACACCATCCGCCGCACCAAGTATCTGGAGTCCAAGGGCATGTTGTATGTCGGCACGGGCGTTTCCGGAGGCGAGGAAGGCGCGCGCTTCGGCCCCGCCATGATGCCCGGCGGCAGCCCCGCGGCATGGCCGCTGGTCAAGGACATTTTCCAGGCCATTTGCGCCAAGACGCCCGCCGGCGAACCTTGCTGCGACTGGATGGGCGAGGACGGCGCCGGCCACTACGTGAAGATGGTTCACAACGGCATCGAGTACGGCGACATGCAGCTCATCTGCGAAGCCTACCAGCTCATGAAGGAAGGCCTGGGGCTCTCGAACGAAGAGATGCACGCGTGCTTCGCCGAGTGGAACAAGGGCGAGCTGGACAGTTACCTGATCGAAATCACCCGCGACATACTGGGTTACAAGGATGAAACCGGCGAGTATGTGGTGGACAAGATTCTGGACACCGCCGGGCAGAAAGGCACCGGTAAGTGGACCAGCGTCAGCTCGCTCGATCTGGGCATGCCGCTGACCCTCATCGGCGAGGCCGTTTTCGCCCGCTGCCTGAGCGCGCTGAAGAACGATCGCGTGGCCGCCTCGAAGATTCTCCACGGGCCGAAGTTTCAGTTCACGGGCGACAAGAAGGCCTTCGTCGAGGATATCCGCCAGGCGCTGCTGGCTTCCAAGATCGTCAGCTACGCGCAGGGGTTCATGCTGCTGCGCGAAGCCGCCAAGGAGTACCACTGGAACCTGAACTACGGCAGCATCGCCATGGTGTGGCGCGCCGGCTGCATCATCCGCTCGGTCTTTCTGGGCAAGATCAAGGACGCGTTCGGCACCGACCCGGCGCTTCCCAACCTGCTGCTCGACCCTTATTTCCAGGGCGTTGTCGAGCGCTGCCAGCCATCCTGGCGCCGCGCGGTGGTCAAGGCCGTGGAAGCCGGCGTGCCGGTTCCGGCCTTCGGCACGGCGCTGGCGTTCTTCGACGGTTTCCGCAGCGAGCGCCTGCCGGCCAACCTCTTGCAGGCCCTCCGCGACTACTTCGGAGCGCACACCTACGAGCGCGTCGACCAGCCGCGCGGCAAGTTCTTCCACACCAACTGGACCGGCAAGGGCGGCAACGTGGCGGCCGGACAGTACGTAGTGTAACTCGCATCAGGAGATCTACCATGAGTCATGGTCTGAACATCCCCCCCGGCGGCGCCCTGGATTTCGTATCGCTGGGCGCTCTTGTCCATCGCCTGGATACCGGCATCATGCCGTTCCGCAAAGCCACCGAGTGTCTCATCCACGTTTCCGGCGGCGAGTACAATTGCGCCGCCAACCTGTCGGACTGCTTCGGCATGAAGACGGGCATCGTCTCCGCCATGGTGGATTACCCCGTCGGCGACCTGATCGCCGAGCGCGTCAGGGCCATGGGCGTCCGGCCCTTCTACAAGCGCTTCAAGCACGATGGCGTGCGCGGTCCCAATATGGCTACGGTGTACAGCGACCGCGGCCAGGGCGTGCGCGCCCCGGTGGTGTTCTATAACCGCTCGAACGAAGCCGCCGGCCTTCTGAAGCCCGGCGATTTCGATTGGAAGGCCATCTTCGCCGGCGGCGTGCGCTGGTTCCACAGCGGCGGCATTTTCGCGGCGCTTTCGGAGACCACCGCCGAAGTCATCGTCGAAGGCATGCAGGCAGCCAAGGCCGCCGGCGCCATCGTATCGTTCGACTTGAACTACCGCGCCAAGCTGTGGGCCATTTCCGGCGGCGAACAGCGCGCCGTCGAAGTGCTGGACCGCATCGTGAGAAACGTCGACGTGCTGGTGGGCAACGAAGAGGACTTACAGAAAGGCCTCGGCATCCCCGGCCAGGACGTGGGGACGAAGTCCAAGCTCGATCCCAGCGCGTTCTTCGGCATGATGGACGAGGTTACCAAGAAGCACCCGCAAGTCAAGATCGTGGCCACAACGCTGCGGGAGGTGAAGTCGACCAACCGCCACAACTGGGGCGCGGTCGCCTGGATCAACGGCCAGACGGTTGTCTCCCCGACCGCCGAACTCGACGTGTACGACCGCGTCGGCGGCGGCGACGGCTACGCCGCGGGCTTCATTTACGGCCTGTTGACCAACGAAACTCCGGAGCAAGCCGTCCGGCTCGGCTGGGCCCACGGCGCATTGCTGACCACCTTCCCCGGCGACACCACCATGGCGACCGTCGACCAGGTGCGCGCGTTCGCCAAGGGCGGCTCGGCGAGAATTCAACGGTAAAACAAATTGGCCACCGATGAACACAGATGAACACGGATAAGGGAAGAAAGTGCTTATCGGCGTTCATCGGTGTTTATCGGTGGCTTAGTTCTTTTCTTCGGACGGCTGGAACTACGCAATGATTGATCAAGTTACCCAACTCGCTTCCCAGGTGAAGCTTCTCCTGATGGACGTGGATGGCGTCCTCACCGACGGCCACCTGTTCAACGTTCCCGGCCCAGACGGCAAGGTGGTCGAGACCAAGGGCTTCGATTCGCAGGACGGCATCGGCCTGCAATGGCTGAGCTGGCAGGGCATCAAGACCGGCGTCATCAGCGGCCGCCAGTCCCCCGCCACCGAGGAACGCGCCCGCCAATGCAAGATGGCCTACGTGTATCAGGGCCACATCGAGAAGATTCCGATCCTGGAAGAGATCCTGGCGGATGCGAAGCTGGATTCCAGCGAAGTGGCCTACATCGGCGACGACCTCACCGACCTCGTCATCATGCACCGTGTCGGTCTGGCCATCGCCACCGCCAACGCGCGCGAGGAAGTGAAGCGCGAGGCCCACTATGTGACTAAGGCTTCCGGCGGTTCGGGTGCCGTCCGCGAGGTGGTCGAGTTACTCCTCAAGGCCCGTGGCACCTGGGGCGAGATACTCAAGCACTACGAGATCGGATAGGGAGGACACCGGCGTATCCACTCACTCCCAACTCAAAATCACCTTCCCGCTGCGCCCCGACGCCATCACTTCGAACCCCTCCCGAAACTCGGTGTACGGGAACCGGTGCGTGATCGCCGGGGTGATATCCAGGCCCGACTGTAACATCACGGTCATCTTGTACCAGGTCTCGTACATCTCGCGGCCGTAGATGCCCTTGACGGTCAGCATGTTGAAGATAACCGTGCGCCAGTCGATGGACATCTCCTGCGAGGGAATCCCCAGCATGGCGATGCGCGCGCCGTGGCTCATGTTCGAGAGCATGTCGCGGAAGGCCGCCGGGTTGCCGGACATCTCCAGGCCCACGTCGAAGCCCTCCGTCATGCCGAGCTGATGCTGCACCGCGGCGAGCGTGGTCTCGCGGACGTCCACCGCCAGCGTCACGCCAAGCTTCCGCGCCAGCTCCAGGCGGTAGGGATTGACGTCGGTGATCACCGTGAAGCGCGCGCCGGCGTGGCGCGCCACGGCGGCGGCCATGATGCCGATGGGTCCCGCGCCGGTTACCAGCACGTCCTCGCCCAGTACGGGGAAGGTCAGCGCCGTGTGCACCGCATTGCCGAAGGGGTCGAAGATGGCCGCCACGTCCAGCGGCACCGATTCGTGATGCCGCCAGAGATTGGTCATGGGCAGCGCGATGTACTCGGCGAACGCGCCCGGCCGGTTCACGCCCACGCCGTGGGTGGACGCGCACAGGTGGCGGCGTCCCGCCAGGCAGTTGCGGCAGCGCCCGCAGGTGACGTGGCCCTCGCCGCTCACCAGGTCGCCGGGGAAAAAGTCGCTCACGTTCGAGCCGGCTTCCACGATTCTGCCCACGAACTCGTGGCCGACGGCCATGGGCACGGGGATGGTCTGCTGCGCCCAGTCGTCCCACTGGTAGATGTGAATGTCGGTGCCGCAGATTCCGGTGCGCAGGACGCGAATGAGGACGTCGTTGATGCCGATCCTGGGGACGTCGATATCCTCGAGCCACAGGCCGGGCTCGCTCTTGCTTTTGACGAGGGCTTTCACATCACTACGATAGCCGATCGGGTGGCGTGGCGGACTGAGGCCGCGGCCGCGCAGAACGGCACGGCGCCCATCACTTCCTTCCCAGAAACCGCAAACGCACATCCGCCGCGCGGCCGGGGCCGCGATAGAAAGTGCGGAACTGCGGCGTGCCCATGACGTTCTCCACCGCGTTCGGATTGAGATTGCCGGTGAGATTGTCGAGGCCGCAGCGCCAGGCCCACAGGTAATGCATGGCGCGGAAGGTGCGCTCGAGAGCCAGGTTGGCGGTCAAGTAATAGGGATAGCGCTGCGACAGGGGCTGGCCCACCAGAAACCCGCCCTGGTCCACCACGTTGAACGGAAACCCCGTGCGGTACTCCGCCAGCACGGCGGCGGTGGTGTGCCGCGTCAGGAACCGCAGCCGTGGCGGAAGGAAGCGGTTGGGCAGCGGAGCCCACCCCCACAGGCGCAGGCGGTTGGGAGAGTCCCAGGCCAGCGGACCCGGCGCCTGCTGGGCGAAGATGGGGTTCTCCAGATCGTACTGCACCGCGGCGTTGGTTCGCGCGCGCGACCGCGTGTACCCGATGGACCACTCGAACTGCTTGGCGAAAGTCCGTTTGAGGCCGATATCGACGCCGTCGTAACGGTCGCTCCGGGTGTTGCCGAGCAGGTAATTCACGCTCCCATAGAACGGCTCGTCCGGCTCCGGAATCAGCGGCTCGAACACCAGCCCGTGGACGCCGGTCCGGCGCACGTACCCGGCCCGGGCGTAAACCCCGCCGGGCAGCCGGCGCTCCACGCCGACGCTGGCCGTCCGGTCGTAGGGCGCCTTCAGCAGGCGGTCGATCGCCTGGAAGGTGGTGGCCACCGGCCCCACCGTCACGCCGCCCGGAAGGTAGAACGTCGCCAGGCTGGTCTGGTCCTGCTGCTCGGAAACGGTCTGCAAGCTGATCGCGTCGTAGTAAACTCCCCATCCCGCGGAGAACTTGGTCTGGCCCGTGCGCCATGGCGACCAGGCCGCCGAAAACCGCGGCGCAACCTCCATTTCCCGGACAATTTCGTTCCACTCGGCGCGCACTCCGGCTTCCAGCGTCAACCCCTCGCGCGGCGTCCAGTGGTCCTGGACGTATTCCGCGCTCTCGAAGTTCTTGCGCCGCTCGAAGGGGTTGCCGGCGAAGGTCACATAGCGCTCCACGTTGCCGTCCGCGTCCAGCAGCTCGTAGTCGTGGCGGACGGTCTGCTGGTGAAAGGCCTCGCGCTCGAAATCCATCCCGAACTTGAGCAGGTGCGTCCCGGCCAGGCGCAGTGCCGGCAGAAACAGGTTGGCGATGAACTGCTGGCGGTAGAAATGCCGGTCCCGGCCGACGAAGTAATTTCCCCGGTCTCCGGTGGGCGTGATCTGGTACAGTTCCTCGCCCTGCGGCAGGCTGTGCAGAAAACCGCGCGTGTCCGCGAAGCCGAGATCCAGCAGGGCGCCTCCGTGAAAGTACTGGGTATCGCGCAGGGAACTCATGAGCAACATCTGGCGGTCGTCGGTGGTGGTCTCGGCCGGGTTGAGGACGCTCAACCCGGTTCGGCTCATATCGGACAAATCCCACAGCACGCTCCCGGTGGCGATGTTGGAGGCCGCGAGGTTCACGCGGAAGCGCGCCAGGTCGCTGAAAGTCGTCCCGCTGGTGCGATTCTGTCCGTGCGGCAGGCCATGAATGGTGTCGTTGCTGTAGTAGACGTCGGCGCCATCGTAGAACCAGGCGCGGCCTTTGCGGATGGGTCCGGAGGCTTCCACCCGCGGCGTCCAGTGGTTCAGGTGGAAGCCGCCCGCCGACGAGAGCCCCGGTATGAAGTTCGTGCCGCCGAACCGCAGGCGGTCGTCGCCCATCTTGGTCTCGAGTTCCAGGGCCCCGGCGGAACCGCGCCCGTTTTCGGCCGAGACGCGGCTGGTTTGCACGTTCAGAAACTGGACGCTGTCCACATTGATCCGCGCGTCCAGAAACCCGGTCACGGGATTGGCGACGTTGAAGCCGTCCAGCGAGTAGGCCGTCTGGCCGGCGCCCGCCCCGTTGAAGTGATAGTCGCCGTTGCTGTCGCGCACCGCGCCGTCAATCAGGCCCAGGGCGTTGCGAAAGTCCTGCGACCCGGCATAAGGCAGGGCGTCAATCTCGGCGCTGTCCACCACCTTCCGCTCGGCCGGCTGCTGCGGGTCGATGGCCGGAGGCGATGCCGTCACGTCCACGCGTTCCGAGAACTCTTGCCGGTGATTGAGCACGATGGTGAGCTGCGCGGGAGAGGAATCGAAGCGCTGCTCCCTGGCGCGGAACAGATAGAAGCCCTGCCGTTCGGCGAGAATCTGATACGCCCCGGCGCCGGGCAGCGCGAGCTGGAAATTCCCGGCCGGATCGGAAGAGGCCACCAGCGGAGCGGCGGCTCCGGGGGCGAGGACCTCGATGCGCGCCCCCGGCACCCCGGCGCCGGTTTCGTCCACCACGCGGCCGGAGATGGCGACCTGAGCCTGCAACGCCGCGCACGACGATACCAGTGCCATGATCGCCGTGATGGTGGAGGGCCAGGCCATGGCGTAGCGTACCTATAGGTTCAGCATACACCGGGGCGCGCTGCCGGCGTGGCTCGCTCTGGCTCGCGGCTCCGCCAAGAACGGAAACGGCCGCGGGCCCTTGCGGGGCGCGCGGCCGCTCTGCCAACGAAAACGCGGTTAGAAGGTGATCTTCCCCGAGAGTTGAACCACACGCACCGAGGAATCGAAGCCCAGGAACGAGCCGTAAGGACTGGTGGTGGTGGAGGCCGTCCCGGAGATGATACCCGTGGAGCCGTCACCCAAAGTGGAATCCGGCTGGGCGAAATTCGGGTGGTTGAACGCGTTGAATGCCTGGATACCGACCTTGAAGCTGACCTTCTCCATGATCTTGAACGAGCGGTACAGGTTCAGGTCCACATCGAAGTAATGCGGCCCGAACAGTTGGTTGCGAGTTGCCGGGGACCACTCCGAAAAGCCGTTGAAGGTAGCGGCCCCGCTGTCGATGTACACGCTAGAGTTGATGCAAGGCACGGCAACCCCCGGGTCGCCAGCCGCGGCGCGGCCGCAACTGAGACCGCCCCAGCCGTGGCCCAGCGGGGTGCCGAATACCGCGCCACCACCGTTAACCAGGGAAACGTTGTAGCTGTCGCTGACCGTATACGGCAGCCCGGTGCGCCAGAAGATCTTGCCGGAAAACTCCCAGCCATTCACAATGTGGCTGGCAATGGCACTGGAGAGGTGGATGGTGGGGTTAATGACGAAATCGCCGCTGAAGTTGTGCTTGATATCGTAATCCGAGTTGCCGTAGTTGTTGGCGCGGAGATTGAGCGGGTTGACCTGTCCGCCGGTAGTGACGCCGTTTCCATCGGGGAAGAGGCAGCCGTTGGAACACTCGTCGAGGCCGTGGGACCAGGTGTAGCTGAAGTGGGCGGAGACCGATTGCGAGAAGCGCTTGGTCAGGATGAAGCTCAACCCCTCGTAATTGGAGACTGCGCCGCTCTGCGTCTGGGTAACTATGTTGTAGTTTTTAACCGGAACGCTGGTGGCGATGCCCTTGACGCCGGGATAGTAGCCCGACGAATCGTAGGCGTTGGGCCAGGAGCTCGAATACGGAAGACGCGTGCCGCTGTTGCCCGCATAGTTCACACTGAAGAGCATGTTATTGCTGAGCTGGCGCTGGATCTGGATGTTCCACTCACGCCACATGGGAGCATGAATGGTTCCGATGATGGAGCTGACGGCGGGAGCGGCGAAGGTGGCGCCCAGAGCGCTCAGCGCCGTGGAGATCTGGCTGTAAGTCTTACCGATGCTGAAGGCGTTGGCCGAGGCGAGGAACGTCGCCAGCGCGCCGGCCGGATCGAAGGGCAAGGTGCCGGCGGCTGGCTGAACGCGGAGGGTGACGGAAACCGGCGGATTGGCCAGAAGATTGTCCACCATTCCGGCGGCCGGGTTGTCATAGGCCAGCATGAAGCCGCCGCTGACGACCGTCTTGTGATTGTCCCCCGGCGACCAACTGAAGCCAATGCGCGGAGAATAGACCAGTGCGTCGACGCCCTGGTAAGCCTGATGCAGTCCGGAGGCGATATCGCTCGAGTAAGGAACGGTGCCCGGGCTGGAGCTGGTGAAGCTCGGCAGAGAGCTCGTCGTGCTGATGAAGTTGGCGAAGCAGTTGAACTGGCACACCGGGTTGGAATTGCGCTCGACGCGCATGGCCAGCGTCAACTTCAGATTTCGAGTCGCGTTCCACTCGTCCTGCGCGTAGAGGCCCATACCCCACATGGCGATGGGGACGTCGGAGGCAAGGTTATCCGCCTGAGTATACCGGTATGCTATACCGTTGACGAAGTTCTGCATCCCGGCGGTGTTGACCCCGAAGTAGACCCTCGGATGGTTGTAAAAGAAGTTGTGGTCGCTGACATCGTACCGCCGGAAATTGACTCCGAACTTGAAATTGTGCGAGCCGCGATTCAGGGTGAAATCGTCGATGAACTGGTACTGCGTGATGTTGCGGCCCTGCGGGAAGTCGTGCTGATTGTTGAAACCGGTGAACGGCACCGTGCCGGAAGGCGATATCTGGTAGGGGAATGTCTGGGCCACCAGTTGGGTGTTCTGCGCGAACTGCGCCACGTAATGGCTGAACGCGGCCGTGAAGTTGTTGGTCGAGCGCGCGCCGAAGATGTGGGTCTCCTGGAACTGCATATCATATGCAGGCTGGTTCGAGATGGCGTCGAAGTTGGCGCTGATCGGATCCAGTTCCGTCGGCTGCACGCCGTGATCCAGCTTGTAGCGGTAGAAGGCGTTGTCGTTGTTGCCTATCTTCTGGTCGATCTTGAAAGCCACGATATACTCGGAACCCAGCGCGTTGGCGCTCGATTCGAACTTCTCCGCGCATGCCGTGGCGGCTGTTACGGCAGCGCCAGCCGGTGCCGGGGTGAAGCCCGGAAGCGAGACCGAGGAGCAGGCGGGGGCGTTTGTTATCGGCACGGCTGCCGACGCGCCCGGAGCGTTGGCCCAAAGACCCAGCATGGTTTTGTAAGCGGCGGCCTCGTTAGGCTGCTTGGCGGTGACGTTGGCCAAAACGGCGGCGGAGAATGCCGGAGTGGGGATTTCAACGTTAAAGACGTTGGGCAGGACAAAGCGAAGGCCCTCGGTATCGGCGAAGAAGAACGTCTTGTCCTTGCGGATGGGACCGCCGACGCGGGCGGCCCACTGGTTGGCGTTCGAGAAGGGCTTGGAAACGCCGTAATAATTGTTGAACCAGTCGTTGGAGTTCATGGCCCGGCCGTTCCACCAGTACGCGGCGTTGCCGTGATACTGGTTGGTTCCCGACATGGTCACATAACTGACCTGGGCGCCGGCGAGTTGGCCATACTGGCCGCCGTATGGGTTGGCGATCACGCTGGCTTCCTGCAATTCGTTCTGGCCGATGGTGAGATTGGATGCACCCGAGTTGTTGACGTTGAAGTACGGGTCCATGTCATTCTCGCCATTGACGGTGAACAGATTGGAAGTGGCGGGCAGACCGTTGATCTGGAAGTTGCCGTAACCGCCGGTGGTGTTGACCACCACGCCGGGCGCGGTGTAGGCGATGTTCGTGATGTCGCCGCCCGCGGAAGGCAGTTGCAGCAACTGCTGCGGGCTGAACGTGGTATTGGTGCTGGGCTCGGCATTGACCAGCGGCGCGTCGCCAGTCACCTCGACGGTTTGCGTGGCCCGGCCGACTTCCAGTTTGAGGTCGACGGTCGCGACCGAACCGACAATCACCTCGATGCTCTGCTCGGTCTTCTGGAACCCGGTCTTGGTGGCGCTCACCTGGTAGGCGCCGGGCTTCAGCAGACGGAAGCGGTATTCGCCACTCTGAGCCGTGGCGCCAGTCTGGGTAGCACCCGTATCCAGACTCTTCACGGTAACCGAGGCGCCCGGAACCACCGCGCCGCTCTGGTCTCTCACGACTCCCGCGATGTCGCCGGTGGTCAACGACTGCGCCTGCACCAGCGACGCTACCATCAGCAGACCCAGCAGAATGGTCAGCAGTCTAGGGAAAAGGCCGCTTCCGGCCTGAATTGCAACAACCCTCGCTCCGTTAGTCATCTGAAATCTCCGTTAGTGTCGTTTCTGAAACGTTTCGATAGGCCACAGTTCAGTTGCGCCTTGAGACTTAGGACGTTTGCACGTACCTGACCAAAACCTTCGTTGTTCTCAATGCGTTGAATTATAAAGCCTTTTACGCAGAAAGAATACGGTTTTTTGCGGCTGGCCTACCGGAGAGATCCCCGAAGATCTCGGCGAGTGGGCGTGACTGTGGAATAACGTCAATTAAATCAATCAGTTGCGTGGATATGAGAATATGGACAGGATCGCTCCCGATTGCCGGATAATAGCACCTGCCTGAGGTGGGGCTTGTGAGATTCTCGGGCCGCCGGCTGCTACGACAGCGGATCCCCCCTGCCGTGGCGCGCCGTCCAGTGAGCGCCGCCGAGAACCACCAGCGCCGCGACGAAACTCCACAGCAGGATGGTGACGGAGTGCTGGAAGATCCCGTATTCCCGTTCCAGTTTGTTGTGGAGCAGGGGCGCGATCAGCAGGTTGACGTATTTCAGGGCTTCCAGAATCAGGCCCACCACCACTGCCACGGGCGCCACGCGGGCGGCATCCACCCGGCGGTTGGGCAGCTTCCAGTAGATCAGAAACAGGGCGCAAACCGACAACGGAACGGCCGCCAGTTTGAAGAACAGCCGCTCGATCCATTCGCCCATCGACCCGCCGATTCCCGCGTGGACGATCCACCTCTGGTTCCACCCGGTGAACATCAGGGACAGGATCGCCAGGCCGCCGCACACGAAGATGAACGCCAGGCTGACCAACTGGTTCTTGAGGTAGCTGCGATTCGTGGCGACTCCCCAGGCGCGGTTTAGCGCCACCTCCAGCGGCTCGAAAACTCCGTTGGCGGTGATCAGCAGCAGCAGCATGGCGGTGAAATCGAGCCTGGGAACCTGCACTCTCAGGTTGTAAACCAGAAACCGGCCCTGCTCTCCCGCGAAGAAGTCCCCCAGCGCCACGTACACCGCCTGTTCGGCGGCTCTCCAATGGAGGATGTCGCGGCAGAAGGACACCATCACGATCTGAAACGGATAGAACGCCAGCATCACGCTGGCCGCCGCGGCCAGGGCATAGACGTGCGCCTCGGTCTCGAGCAGGTAGTGGACGGTGGGCCGCACCCGCGTCCACCACGGCCGGAAAAAGGGGTCAGACCCCATTTCCCGGACCCCCGTTTCCCAGCTCGCGCAGATCGTCGATCCAGTAATCCGGCGAGTGCCGCGCCAGTTCCTCCACCGTGCCGTAGCCGTAGCGGACGGCGCAGGTCTTCACGCCGGCGCGGCGCCCGGCTTCCATGTCGGCGGCCGAGTCGCCCACGAACAGACAGTCGGACGGCGAGGCGCCCAGCCCCGCCAGCGATGCGAAAATCACGTCGGGCGCGGGTTTGGAGGGGAAGCCGTCGGTGCCCTGCACGTGGTCGAAGTAGCGCAGCAGCCCAAATTGCTCCAGAACCGCCCGGCTGGTGGGAGTTCCCTTGGTGGTGGCCGTGGACTTCCGTCCGCCCAACGCGCTCAGGCCCTCCACTACGCCGGGGAAAACCCGCGTGTTGGCATGGCCGCGCCCCAGGTAGTTGGCGCGGTATTGCAGGATGAATTCGTCCACCCGCTCCGGCGGGTAGTCCGGAAGCAGGTCGCGGAAGAGTTCGATGAAGTGCAGTCCGACGAAGCTCTTCAGGTAGTCGAACGTCACCGGCCGGCACGGCAGGGTGCCCAGCACCTGCTGGATGGCGCCGCAGATGTCCACCGCGGAATCCAGCAGCGTGCCGTCGATATCGAACACGTAAACGGGAAATCGCGGGATCACGCCGGCTGTGGACGCTCCCCTTCGGTGAGACCGGGCAGGCGGCGCTGGCCCTCGGGACGAAGCACGTGCTGCGTGTCGCCCCCGGAGTCCTTGGAATCGGGCGTGGGCATGGGATCCAGCGGCTGGCCGCGCACGATCTTCATCACCTCGCTGCCGTCCAGGATCTCGCGGATCAGCAGCGTCTCGGCGATCTGCACCAGGGCGTCGGAGCGCTCGGTGATGATCTTCTCGGCGGCATCGTAGCCGCTCTGCACCATTCTTCGCACCTGCTCGTCGATGCGGATGGCGGTGGCTTCGCTGTAATCGCGGTGCTGCGCGATCTCGCGGCCAAGGAAGATCTGCTCTTCCTTCTTGCCGAAACTCAGCGGACCCAGTTCGCTCATGCCCCACTCGCACACCATCTTGCGGGCCAGGTCGGTGGCGCGTTCGATGTCGTTGCCCGCGCCGGTGGTCATCTGGTGGATGAACTTCTCTTCGGCGATGCGCCCGCCCATCAGGATGGCGATCTCCGCTTGCAGGTAGTCGCGGCTGTAGGAGTGCTTGTCGTCGATGGGCAACTGCATGGTGACGCCCAGCGCCAGGCCGCGCGGAATGATGGTGACCTTGTGCAGCGGATCGGCGTCGGGAAGCACCGCCGCCACCAGCGCGTGGCCGGCCTCGTGATACGCCGTGTTGCGCTTCTCGGCGTCGCTCAGGATCATGCTCTTGCGCTCGGCGCCCATGAGGATCTTGTCCTTGGCCACCTCGAAATCGATCATCATCACTACCTTGCGGTTCTGGCGGGCGGCGTTGAGGGCGGCCTCGTTGACCACGTTGGCCAGATCCGCGCCGGCCAGACCGGGCGTGCCGCGGGCCAGCACCGAGAGGTCCACGTTGTCGCCCAGGGGAATCTTCTTGGTGTGCACGCGCAGGATGGCCTCGCGCCCGCCCACGTCGGGACGGCCCACCACCACCCGGCGGTCGAAACGGCCGGGCCGCAGCAGCGCCGGGTCCAGCACGTCGGGACGGTTGGTGGCGGCCACCAGGATCACGCCCTCGTTGCTCTCGAAGCCGTCCATCTCCACCAGCAACTGGTTCAGAGTCTGCTCGCGTTCGTCGTGTCCGCCGCCCAGGCCCGCGCCGCGGTGCCGGCCCACGGCGTCGATTTCGTCGATGAAAATGATGCAGGGCGCGTTCTTCTTGCCCTGCTCGAAGAGGTCGCGGACGCGGCTGGCGCCCACGCCCACGAACATCTCCACGAAGTCCGAACCGGAGATCGAGAAGAACGGCACGCTGGCCTCGCCGGCGATGGCGCGCGCGAGCAGGGTCTTGCCGGTTCCGGGGGGGCCGATCAGCAGCACGCCCTTGGGAATGCGCCCGCCCAGTTTCTGGAATTTCTGCGGCTCCCTCAGAAACTCGATGATCTCCTGCAGCTCCTCCTTGGCTTCCTCCACCCCCGCCACGTCCTTGAAGGTGACTTTCTTCTGCTGCGTGGAGTGCAGCCGCGCGCGGCTCTTGCCGAAGCTGAGGGCCTTGTTGCCGCCGCTCTGCATCTGGCGCATCATGAATATCCAGAACGCGATAATCACGATGAACGGCGAGGCGTTCAGCAGGATGTTAATCCAGGAGCTGGAGTTGATGGGCTTGATGGTGACCGAGACTTGCCGGTCGGTGAGCTTCTTGTAAACGTCCGGAAAATTCAGGGGAATGGTGGTCTTGTACTGCCGGGTATCCTTCAAGGTTCCCGAGACGTCGTTGCCATCCACGGTGGCGTCGGCAACCATGCTGGAGTCCACCTTGTTCATGAAGTCGGTGAAGGAGAGCGTCAGATCCTTCGGCCCCTGGCTGCTTTTCACCACCATGAACAGCGACAGCGCCAGAGCGATCAGGATCACCCAAAAAACCGCTGTTTTGATATTAGAGTTCAAAGAAGCCTCCGTACCGGCCTAATTCCTTAGACGCCGTCCCCTCCGATCCCGATTCCCGTTTCATCGGACGCCACCGCCTCGCGGATAGCCAGCACCCGCCGGCTGTCCGGGCCTGCCTCATAATCCGCGGCCGGGCCAAACCGCCTCACCCATACAATCGAGGCCCCATCCGTCAGTACCGGCCACCAACGCCGCTCCCACAGCGGAATCCGCGCACGCTGGAACAGAGTCTTGATCTTCTCTTCGCCGCTGCTCCCCGAAGGCTTGTACCGGTCTCCCGCCCGCCAGCTCCGCCATTCCAGCGGACCGCCCAGCCGGCGCCAGTCCAAGCCTCCCAGTCCACCATTATATACGTAATCCTTATCGTCCGAAGTTTCCGGTTTTTCAATCAGTTCCAGGCGAACTTCGAGGCCCGCGCAGGGAATCCGCAGCGCCCCCGGCACGCTGGCCGGTAGGCGGTAGGGAGCGCCGCCAGCCGCCGCCCCAGGCGCCGCCAAGCGCAGCCAATCGAACGAACGGAGCACCGCCAGGCCCGCCGCATGGGCGCACCCGTGGCCCCGCGGGTTCGCTGCCAGATCCAGGATCCGCCCGATGTGCCCGAAACTCACACCGCGCAGATCCCCTTTGGCGATTTCGATGGCGCGCCGCACCAGCCGCCGCCCCGCCGCCAGCGGCAAAGCGGCCAGCGGCCCCACTTCCAGGTACACCGCGCCGCCGCGCCGCACCAGCAACCCACTCGCCAGCCGATCCACCTCGCGCTCCCACCAGGCTTCCTCCGCGCGGGCCCAATCGGCGGTCTGCGCTAGCGTCTGGGCCAGAGCGGGGTTCCAATCGCGCGTCAGTTGCGGCAACAACTGGCGCCGGATGCGGTTGCGGGCGAAGCGGGGGTCGGCGTTCGAGGAATCCTCCCGCCACGCGATTCCCCGTTCCCGCAGGAAGCCAACCACCTCCGCGCGATCCACTTCCAGCAGCGGCCGCACAATTCCCTCGGCGGTGACCGGCCGGATTCCCGCCAGCCCCGCCGAGCCCGCGCCGCGCAGAAACCGGAACAGCACGGTCTCGGCCTGGTCCGAGAGCGTATGGCCCAGAGCCACCGAGTCCACCTCGCCCGCCGCCATGCGCTCCCGGAAGAAGCTCAGCCGGGCCTCCCGCGCGGCCTGCTCGAGGTTTCCGGCGGTGGCGGAGAAATCGGCTTCGCGGACCGTCACCGCCAGCCCCAGCCGCCCGGCGAGGGCGGCGACGAAGGCGGTGTCGGCGCGCGATTCCTCGCCGCGGAGGTTGTGGTTCAGATGCAGAACGCGCAGCCGCAAATCCCAGCGCGGCGCCAACTCCACCAGGACGTGGAGCAGGCACACCGAATCGGCGCCGCCCGAAACCGCCACGCCAACCGTCTGGCCGGCGCGGAACATGGCGTGGCGCTCGATGAACCTGGCGATGCGAGCAAGCAACATGGACACCGCAATTATTGTGGCATGTTCGGCGGGGTGGGCCGTTACCGGTCTTGCAAACCCAGCGCGGCGTCGCGGTACGGTTCCAGCACCGAGATCTCGGGCCGCCCCGGCTGGTAGCGCGCGGGGGGCGGGAGTTCGCGCAGGCTCTTGAGAAGCTCCTCCGCCTCGAACTGGCTGGCGAACGAGCACGTGTATTCGCCCGAGTACCGTTGTCCCTCGATCATGTACGAATACTCCACCGTGAGTTCCCAATCGGTGCCATCATCCCCATTGCTCGCGCTCTCGATTTCGCCCGATTCCACGCTGATCTTGACCCAGGGCCAGGCCGCGGACCTGCGCTGGAGCCGCCACTGCCTGAGTGCAGGCGCAACGATCGCCAGAACGATTCCGCCGAGGAACAAGACCGTCAGGCAAACCGTAAGACTCACTCCGGCCATTCTAGCGCGAACGCCCGGCTCCGGCGGCCATAGGCTGGCGCGCCGCGGATTGGGGCGTTGCATTTCTCCGGTTTGGATGCTATACCTAGTTTGGACTAGGGAAGGGCATAGGACGAGAGGCGAAGAAATGTCCCTGAAAAGCGAGTTTGCGAATCGGATCTCGTACCTGCTTCGGCGCGGGCAATTCGACCGGGAACTGGATGCGGAAATGCAGTTCCACATCGAGACCCGGGCGGACGAGCTGGAATGGAGCGGCCTCGCGCGCGAGCAGGCGCTGATCCAAGCCCGCCGCGAGTTCGGCTCGGGCGCCCGCGCGGGCGAAGAGACGCGGGCCGCCTGGCAGATCGCGTGGATCGAGGACTTGATCCGCGATCTGCGGTACTGCGGCCGCTCTTTTCGCCGCAGCCCGGGATTCGCCGCCGCGGCAACCCTCTCTCTGGCATTGGGAATCGGCGCCAACACGACGGTATTCAGCATCGTCAAAGCGGTGCTGTTGGGCTCTCTTCCGATGCGCGACGCGGACCGGTTGGCGTCGTTCCAGCAGGCGGGCGGCGCCCCACGCTTTTCGTATCCCGACTTCGAGGATTACCGGCGGCAAGTGACGGCTTTCGAAGACGTGGCGGCCAGTTGCCCCGCGGTGGCTCGATCATTCAGCACCGGCGGCGGCGAACCCGAGCGACTGTGGGGGCAACTGGTGACGACGAACTACTTCGCCGTGCTGGGCGCCAGTCCGCCGGTTGGCCGGGGTTTCACGGATGAAGAGAACCGATCCACGGTGGCTGTGATCTCGGATTCGCTCTGGAACCGCGCGTTCGGCGCCGACCGAGGCGTCATCGGCAGAACGATCCAATTGGGCGGGAGAGGATACGTAGTCGTTGGCGTTGCCCCTCCGCACTTTTCCGGGAGCCTGCGCGGCCTGGAAACCAACTTCTGGATCCCCCTCGGGCTCTACCCTCAGACCGTGCCGCAGTTGGGGCAAGGCGCATATGGGCCGATCGAACGGGATCGAGGATACCCGTGGCTGTATCTAACGGCGCGATTGAAAAACGGCGTCTCGCGCCGCAGCGCACAGGCGGCGCTTCAAATCGTCGAAACGAATCTCGACCGCGGCTATCCCTCGACGCATGGGAAGCGGCGCCTGCGGCTGGTGCCGGCGGATGCGCTGGCTGTGGCCCAGGACCAAGCCAAGGCGTTGCTCGGCACGTCGATGGTTGTCGCCGGCCTGGTGCTGCTGGTGGCCTGTGCGAACGTGGCCAACCTGCTATTGGCGCGATCGGCGGCGCGATCCCAGGAAATCGGAGTGCGCTTGGCGATAGGAGCCGGGCGCTCGCGCCTCATCCGGCAACTGCTGACGGAGAGCATCGTGCTATCGGGCGTAGGCGCCGTCTGCGGGGTCGCACTGGCCGGGATAGCGACCGGCCTGATCGGCAAGCTGCAGAGCGCGCTGCCGTATCCGGTGGCACTGGACCTGACCATCGACTGGCGGGTTCTGCTATTCACCGCGGGCCTGGCGGTTCTGACTGGGGTCCTTTTCGGGCTGGCCCCCGCGCTCAAGAGCACGCGCGTCGAGTCGAGCTGGATGCTGAAGGGCTGCGGGGCCGCAATCTCGGGGCTTCGGCGCTTCGGTTTGAAGAACGGCCTGGTGGTGGTGCAGGTCGCGGTGTCGCTGGTTCTGCTGGTGGCAGCGGGGCTGTTTCTCCGGAGTCTGAAGAACTCCCTGGCGGTTCCTCTGGGAATGGACCCCGGCAATGTGCTGCTGTTGAGCTTCGATCCGCGGGCGGCCGGATACTCGAACGACCGGGCGGAGATGCTGTTCGGGCGCGTGCTGGAGCGCGTGTGCGCACTGCCGGGCGTCGATTCGGCAGCGCTCGCGGACACCATGCCCTTGAGCTTCATCCCCAGCGCGGCCGGCGTCTCCCGGCCGGGAGAAGACACGGTTTTGGTGGCGGACATCTACGGCGTCACCTCCCAGTACTTCCGGGCGCTGGGCATACCGCTGGTCCGAGGGAGCGACTTCGACGGCAGCCGCGGCGCCGGTCTCCCCGCCGCCGTCATCAATGAAGCGCTCGCGGCCCGCCTGTTCCGCGGCGAGGATCCCATGGGACGCGTCGTGAACTGGGAGGGAATGCCGCACGAGGTGATCGCCGTGGCGCCCAACGTCAAGTCCCGGACGCCCACGGAAGGCGCTCGGCCCCAGATATACATCCCGCTGGAACGCGAATACGGGTATTTCCGGGGGCTGTCCGGGGTCGTGCTGGGCGTCAGAACGGCGGGCGCACCGGCCGGTCTGGCCGATTCGATCCGCGGCCAGATGCGCGATCTCGATCCCGCGATGCCCGTATACCAGGTCGAGACCATGAAGGACCACGTCGGCAGGGCGTTGCTGGTTCCGCGTTTGTGTGGCACGCTGTTCGGCATCTTCGGCGCCGCCGGTCTGGCACTGGCAGCCGTGGGTCTGTACGGCGTGATGAGCTATACGGTCCGGCAGAGGACCAAGGAAATCGGCATTCGCATGGCGCTCGGCGCCCGTCCGGCCGACGTGGTTGGCATGCTGGCCCGGCGCGGGATCTGGCTGACAGACATCGGGCTGGGGATCGGACTGGGGTTGGCGTATTCGGTCAGCCGCGTGGCGGGCGCGTTTCTCTATGGGGTGGGGTCGCGGGATTGGGTCACGTACGCCGGTGTGTCGATGCTGCTGTTCGGCGTGGCGATGGCGGCGGTCCTCGTCCCGGCACGCCGGGCCGCCGGCGCGGATGCGCTGCGCTCGATTCACTACGAATGATCTGGGGAGACCGGCATGCTCGAAGTTCGTGGCTTAACCAAGCGGTACAACGGCATCCCCGCAATCGACGGGGTCGGCTTTACCATCGGCCCGGGCGAGATTCTCGGCTACCTGGGGCCAAACGGAGCGGGCAAGAGCACCACCGTGAAGATCCTCATAGGGCTGATCGAGCCGACCGCCGGCCAGATACTGTTCCGAGGCTCGGATGTCCGGCAACACCGGATTGCGTTCCAGCGATCGATCGGATACGTACCCGAGGATGCCTATCTCTATCCGCACCTCAGCGGCCGGGAGCACTTGCAGCTTGCCGGCCGCCTGCGAGGACTCCCGCGCCGCATCCTGGACCGCCGCACCGAGGCGTTATTGCGGCTCTTCTCGCTTTGGGAGGATCGCGAATCGCCGCTTTCTTCCTACTCCAAGGGCATGCGCCAGAAGATACTGTTGTGCGGGGCGCTCTTGCACGATCCGGACCTTCTGATTCTGGACGAGCCGTTTTCCGGCTTGGACGTCGGCACCGCACTGGTATTGCGCCTGCTGCTCCGGCGGCTCGCCGGCGATGGCAAGACGATTCTCTACAGCTCCCACGTGCTGGATGTGGTCGAGAAGATTTGTTCGTCCGTCGTCATCCTGCGGAAGGGCAGGATTGTGGCCGCCGATCGCGTGGAACGGCTGCGCGATCTGATGCAGCAACCCTCGCTGGAGGGCGTCTTCACGCAACTGACCCATCAGGACGATCCCGCCGAATTGGTGACCGGCATTCTGGAGGCCATACGAAGCTGAGGGATTGGTACGAGGAGACGCATTCCTCCCGATTCGAACTGCGGCGGCACTTCTTCCTGGGCTTCTTCGACAGCGATTTGTTGTCGAGCCCCGGCCAATGGAGCGCCGTCGCCATCGGGATCGTGGCCGTTCTGCTGTCTTTCGGCGTGCTGTACGTACCGGGTCTTTTCAAAAAGTATCTCGTGTTGGGCAACCTGCCCACGCCACGGCCGTATCATCTGGCGATGCTCGGCGATATCCTCAGCCACATCGTGCTGGCAATGACGCTTATCGGGATTCTCACCGCAATCCAGTGGCACTCGCTCTTCCCCGGGCTGCGGGACTATCTTGTCCTGGCGGCATTTCCAATACGACTGCGCGATATCTTCGTTGCCAAGTTCACGGCATTGCTGGTGTTCGCCGTGCTTCTTATCGGCTCGACGACCCTACCGGCGAGCGTTCTTCTGCCCATGGTCTTCGCGGGGAAGTACGCCGGCCACGTGCAGGCGCAGATCCCGGCCCTCTTCGTCTCGGCTTCAGCCGCCGCGTTGTTCGTGTTCTTCTGTCTGGTTGCGGTGCAGGGCGTCCTGCTGAACACGGTCCCGGTGCGCCACTTCGGACGCGTATCGCTCGCGGCGCAGGGTATCCTGCTCACGGTGCTGTTGTGCGGAATGCCCCTGATGTTCTCGCTTCTGACGCCGGGCGCCATCGACCGGCCGCCCCGCTGGACCATATGGCTGCCTCCGGCCTGGTTTCTGGGACTCGACCAGGTGCTGGCCGGCAGTTCCGATGCTCTCGCAGTCCGGTTGGCGCAGTTTGCGGCCGGAGCGTTCGTAGGTGGCGCCAGCGCCGCTGTCGGAAGCTACTGGTGGGGCTACAAACGCCATCGAATGCGCCTGGTGGAAGCCGTAACCCCAGCCCCGAGTCCGGCACGCCGGTCCGCGGGCGCCGTGGCGGCGGAGCGAATGAACCGGGACCCACGTCAATTGGCGGTGTTCGCGTTCGTCGCCAAGACGCTGGCGCGAAGTCCCTTGCAGCGGATGGTTCTGACGGCGTTCGTGGCTATCGCCGCGGCGCTGATCTGCAACAGCTTCGCGGGCCTGTTTCTGTCCCACGGCCATGGCGGCTCGACCTGGGCGACTCGGGCGCTCCGTCAGGCGGCCATTGCCGCGCCGCTGGCGTTGTCGCTGTTCGTGTTGTCGGGTTTGCGATACCTTTTCCGGCTGCCGGTGGAACATCGTGCGAACTGGATTTTTCGAATCAACCAGGCGGGGAACCGGCTTCTGTTCCTGGCCGGAGTGGAGCGCTTCGTCCTGTGTTGCGGTGTGGCGCCGGTGGCGCTGCTCACACTGCCGCTGGAGGTTCGCCTGCTCGGCGTTGGCGCGGGAATCGCGGCCGCGGCGCTGTGTCTGCTGCCATCTCTCATTCTGATGGAGGTCTTTCTTGGGCAGTCGCTGAGGATACCGTTCACGTCCTCGTACCTGCCGGGCCAGAGGCCGGTCGTAGAGTTGCTGCTGATTTACGGTGCGGCTATCTCCCTGTATGTCTCCTCTCTGGCCGCCATCATCGAGAGGTGCGTGAACGATGCGGTGAAGGTCCTGCTGCTGTCCGGTGTTCTACTGGCCGCATGGCTCATGGTGCGCCGGGCACGGAGGGAACGGATGGAAAGCGGCAGCCTGGAATTCGAGGAACTTGCCGAACCGGCGGTGTTCTCTCTGGGGCTCGATCCGGAATGAGGAGAACCGGAAACCGCTCTACCTGGTGTAGCTGCGGCGTCCGTCACGCCGCACTTGACAGATTCCGATTGTCAGACGAATCCGAAAGGTATGGCAGGCAAAGCGACCACAACTCGGGAGCGGATCGGCCGCTTTGGCCAGCGGCGCCAGGTGGTCATCCCCCGGGTGGCGCCCCCTAGTGCACACGCCGGCGCGTTGCGTCATCCCAGGGGAACTGAAAACGCCCGTTGCCTTAGGACCGTGATGTCTGCAACATCCTCGTTCCCCGCGCCGCGCTACACTGTCCCCGTGCCACTCTTCGGCCGGCTGCATCTCGCGCTGCTGGGGGCCACCGCCGCCGCCGCCGTGGCGCTGCCCTGGCTGTGCCGCCGCGGCGTCATCCCCGCGCGCGCGGCGCGCCTCGTCATCGGATGGGCGCTGCTCGCGAACGAACTGGGCTGGTGGGCGTTCCGCTACTCGCACGAAGGCGTACACGCGTGGAATCTGCCGTTGCAGTTGTGCGACCTCACGGTGTGGCTCGCGGTGCTGGCATGTCTCACGGCGCGGCGGGGGATCGCCGAGTTCGCCTATTTCGCCGGCATGGCCGGAGCGGGCATGGCCCTGCTCACGCCGGACCTCTGGTCGCCCTGGCCCACCTATCCGGCCATCTACTTCTTCGTGGCCCACGGCGGCATCGTGATCGCCGTTACGCTGGTGGCCTTCGGCGGCATGGTCCGTTTTCGTCCCGGCGCGGTGTGGCGTTCGTTCGGATGGCTGGTGGCGTACGCCGCGCCGGTGGGCGCGTTCAATGCCGCCTTCGGCAGCAACTATATGTATCTCTCCCGCAAGCCAGCCAGCGCCAGCCTGCTCGATAAACTGGGTCCGTGGCCGTGGTACCTGCTCCCCGCCGCCGCCGCCGGCCTGGGCCTCTTCTGGTTGCTGTGGCTGCCGCTCAGAGCCGCCGCCGCGGATGAGCGCCCGCCGCGGCCGCGGATGAGCGCCCGCCGCGGCCGCTGGTGAGTGCCTGACCGGTTTGGGGAATACAAACACTGGGAAGCTTGTACCGTTGGGCAAACCGGGTACAGACAGCGAATTTCCGGCAAACTGCGCCGGAAATTCATGTCAGTCCCCGGCTTGCGGCGCGGCTCGGGCCAGCCATCCCCAAAACGGTTGCGCCCCCGCCGCTGGTTTGACACCCCCATTTCGGTGCTGTTAGCCTGAGACTTCAATGCCAGGCACCCCGCCGCTTCGTGTCACGCCCTTGAACTCCGTCCATCGGGCGCTGGGCGCCAGAATGGTGGATTTCGGGGGCTGGGACATGCCCGTCCAGTACACCGGCGTGATCGACGAGCACCGCGCCGTGCGCACCGCCGTGGGCCTCTTCGACGTGTCCCATATGGGCGAAATCGAAATCTGCGGACCGGAAGCCGCCAAGCTCGCCGACTACGTCACCACCAACGCCGTCTCGAGGCTCCACTCTGGACAGGTCCACTACTCCGCCCTGCTCTACGATCACGGCGGGTTCGTCGACGACATCCTGGTTCACAAGGTGGCCGGCGACCATTTTTTCCTGTGCGTCAACGCTTCCAACCAGGACAAGGATTTCGCGCACATCGGTTCCGAGAACCGCTTCGACGCCACGGTGGAAAACGCCGGCGGCCGCTACGCGCAGATCGCCGTGCAGGGCCCCCGGGCGCGCGCCACCCTGCAGAAACTGACGCCCGTGGATCTCGCCGCCATCCGCTACTACTGGTTCGCGGACGGCGAAGTCTCGGGCTGTCCCGCGCGCATCGCCCACACCGGGTACACCGGCGAGGACGGTTACGAAATCTACGTTCCGCCCGCCGATGCCGCGCGCCTCTGGAACGAACTGATGCAGGCCGGCGCCGAATTCGGCGTCAAGCCGGTGGGATTGGGCGCGCGCAACACCCTGCGCCTGGAAGCCAAGATGGCGCTCTACGGCCACGAAATCGACGCCTCCATCTCGCCTCTCGAAGCCGATCTGGCGTGGATCGTCAAGTTCGACAAGGGAGACTTCCTGGGGCGCGACGCCCTGCTGAAACAGAAACAGAGCGGACTCCGCCGCAAGCTGGTGGGGTTCGAAATGCGCGGGCGCGGCATCGCCCGCGACGGATACGAAGTGCTGCTGAACGGCGCGCCCGCCGGATGGGTCACCAGCGGCTCGCCTTCGCCCACGTTAAACAAAAACATCGGCCTCTGTTATTTGCCCGCGGAGGAGGCTCAACCCGGTAAGTCAATCCAAGTCACGATCCGCAACCAACCGGTGGATGCGGTGACGGTGGAAACTCCGTTTTACAAACGAGCGAGATGAGCATGTATCCAGACAACTTTCGATATACGAAGGAACACGAGTGGGTTTGCGTGGAAGGCGGCACGGCGACGGTCGGGATCACCGATCACGCGCAGCGGGAGCTCGGCGACATCGTCTATGTCGATCTTCCCAAGCTGGGCGCGAGGCTCGAGCAGGGCGCCAGCCTCGGGTCGGTCGAATCGGTTAAGGCCGTGAGCGACATCTACGCGCCGGTTTCGGGCGAAGTGACCGCGGTCAACGCCACGCTCGCCGACAAGCCGGAAGCCTTGAACCGGGATCCGCACGGCGCGGCCTGGCTGGTGAAAGTGAATGTCTCCAACCCGGCGGAAGTCGAAGCGCTGCTCTCCGCCGCCGATTACGAGGCTTACATAGGAGCCGAAAAGTAGTTGCGATACCTTCCGAAGTCCGATTCCGAACGCCGCGAGATGCTGCGTGCCTGCGGCGTCTCGTCGCCCGACGATTTGTTCGCGCACCTGCCCGAGGCCGCCCGGCTGACGCGTCCGCTCGCGCTCGAGGCGGGGATCTCCGAATTCGAGATCGCCGATTACTTCCGCGCCCGCGCGGCCGAGAACTCGAACGGCGACGCCAGCTTCCTGGGCGCCGGAGTCTACCGCCATTACCGCCCCGTGCTGGTGGACGCGATGGTTTCGCGCGGCGAGTTTCTGACCTCCTACACGCCCTACCAGGCCGAGATTTCGCAGGGCACCCTCACCGCCATCTTCGAATTCCAGACCATGATCTGCCAGCTCACCGGCATGGACGTGGCCAACGCTTCCATGTACGACGGGTCCACCGCCGTGCCGGAAGCCGCCATGATGGCGGCGCGGGCGACCGGCCGGCGCCGCGTGCTGGCGGCCCGCGGCCTGCACCCGGAATACCGCGAAGTGCTCGCAACCTACGCGTGCTTCCAGGGCATGCCCGTCGAGGATGTCGGCTACCACGCGGAAACCGGCGCGATCGACCTCGAAGACCTGGAGCGCCGCATGGACCCCGCCACGGCCGCGGTGATCGTGCAGTCGCCGAATTTCTTCGGCGTGATCGAGCAGGTGGGCGCCGCCGCCGAGATCGCCCACCGTCACGGCGCGCTGCTGGTGATGGCGTTCACCGAAGCCGTGTCGCTGGGGATTCTCGCGCCGCCCTCCGGCGCCGATATCGTGGTGGGCGAGTTGCAGTCCTTCGCCATCTCCCCGAGTTACGGCGGGCCGTTCGCCGGCGTCATCGCCACCCGCGAGAAGTTCATGCGGCAGATGCCCGGCCGCCTGGTGGGCCAGACCACCGACTCGCGCGGCAACCGCGCCTTCTGCCTCACGCTTTCCACGCGCGAGCAGCACATCCGCCGCGAGAAGGCCACCTCCAACATTTGCACCAACCAGGCCCTCGTCGCCCTCATGGCCACCGTCTTCATGACGGTCTACGGCAAGCGCGGCCTGCGCGAGTTGGCCGAACGGAACCTGGCCAAGGCGCACTACCTGGCCGCCAAAACGCAACCCCGCTTCAGCGGCCCGTTCTTCAACGAGTTCGTGGCGCGCGTCGAGGGCCGATCGCCCGAGGACCTGAACAAGGCTTTGCTGAAGAAGAAGATCGTCGGAGGCTTGCCGCTCGGCCGCTTCTATCCCGAACTGGCGGACTGCATGCTCTTGTGCGCCACCGAAATGTCCACCCGCGCGAGCATGGATCTGGTGGCGGAGGTGCTGGCGTGACGCCCCACGTGGCCGGCGGGGCCGCCGGTTGCCAAAAACACGATTGGCCACCGATGAACACAGATGAACACCGATCGGAAAAAAGAGGATTATCGGTGTTCATCTGTGTTCATCGGTGGCCCAAGGTGTTTTCTGAGGTGTACGCATGATCGGCAAAGTCCGCCCGCACCCGTCGCAGAACGAGGCCCTGCTGTTCGAGATCGGCTCGCCCGGCAAGCGGGCCTATCAGCTCCCCGAGTTGGACGTTCCCGCCGTGGGCGCTGCCGAAGCGCTGGGCGCGGAGAACGTCCGCGGCTCCATCGACGGCTTCCCCGAAGTGAGCGAGGTGGAAGCCGTCCGCCACTTCACGCGCCTCTCCAGTTGGAATTACTCGATCGACCACGGCATGTACCCGCTGGGGTCGTGCACCATGAAGTACAACCCGCGCATCAACGAAGCCGTGGCGCGCCTCGAAGGCCTGGCGTGGGCGCACCCATATCAGCCCGAGGCGCTCTCGCAAGGCTGCCTGCAAGTGATGGCGCGCCTGGAAGCCGCGCTGGCCGAGATCGCCGGCATGGACGCGGTGACCCTGCAACCCGCGGCCGGCGCGCACGGCGAGTTGACCGGCATCCTGCTGATTCGCGCGCTGCTCGAGCATCGCGGCAACCCGCGCAAGAAGATCCTGATCCCGGATTCGGCCCACGGCACCAACCCCGCCAGCGCCGCCATCGCCGGCTACGCCGTCGAGAACATCCCCTCCAACGACGCGGGCGCGCTCGACCTGGGCGCCCTCGAGCGGCTCGTCACCGATGACGTGGCCGCGCTCATGGTCACCAATCCCAATACGCTGGGCGTCTTCGAGCGCAACATCGTCGAGGCCGCCGGGATTCTGCACCGCAAGGGCGCGCTGCTCTACATGGACGGCGCCAACATGAACGCGCTGGTGGGCATCGCGCGGCCGGGCGATTTCGGCGTGGACGCCGTGCACCTCAACCTCCACAAGACCTTCTCGACACCCCACGGCGGCGGCGGCCCGGGCGCCGGTCCCGTCGCGGTGAAGCGGGCGCTCGAGCCGTTCCTGCCGGTTCCGCGGCTGCGGCGCTCCGGCAGGAAGCTGGCCTGGGATTACCGGCGCAAGCACTCCATCGGCCGCGTCCGCGCCTTCTATGGCAACTTCGGCGTGCTGGTGCGCGCGCTGGCTTACATCCTGGCGCACGGCGGCCCCGGACTGCGCAACGCCACCCTGGATGCGGTGCTGAACGCGGTCTACATCCGCAAGCAACTCGAGCCGCACTTCGACCTGCCGTACCCTTCGCCGAATCTGCACGAAGTGGTGTTCAGCGACAAGCGGCAGGCGGAGCACGGCGTGCACACCGGCGATTTGGCCAAGCGGCTCATCGACTATGGCTTCCACCCCTACACCGTGAGCTTCCCTATGATCGTGCACGGCGCGCTGATGATCGAGCCGACCGAAACGGAAAGCAAACTGGAACTCGACCAGTTCATCGAGGCCATGATCTCTATCGCCTCTGAAGCGGCCGCCGATCCGCAATTGGTCAAGGGCGCGCCCTACGGCACGCGCACCGGCCGCGTGGACGAAGTCGCCGCCGCGCGCAAGCCCGTGCTGCGATGGAAAGCCGAATAAGCGCCGCCGGCGTGAAGGGGCTGCTGCTGGCGCTGGCGGTGGCGCTGGCCATCCGTATTCCGTTTCTCGGCCAGGCCATCCAGGGCGACGACCACATCTACCTCACCGAAGCTGCCCACGCGCAGGTGGACCCGCTGCATCCCAAGCACACGCCCTACGTGTTTCGCGGCGAGGTGGTGGACCTGCGCGGGCAGCCGCATCCGCCGCTTAATGGCTGGGTGCTCGGCCTGCTGCTGGCCGTTTTCGGCCATGTGCGGGAGGTCCCGTTTCACGCGGCCTACGTGGCGTTCTCGCTGATCGCGGTGGCGGCCATGGGGAGCCTGGCGCGGCGCTTCTCGCCCGCCCCGCTGTGGGCCACGCTGCTGTTCATCGCCGTTCCGGCGTTCGTGGTGAACGGCAATTCGCTGGAAGCCGACCTGCCGTTTCTGGCGTTCTGGATGGCCGCGGTCGCGCTGTTCTGCGCCGGCCGCGTGGCGCTGGCCGCGCTCGCCATGGCCCTGGCCGCGCTGGCCGCCTACCAAGCCGTCTTTCTCACGCCCATACTGGCGGCGTACCTCCGGATTCATCGCGACCGGCGGCCGCCGCTCTGGCACTGGCTGAGCGTCCTTGTCCCGCCGGCCACCCTCGTGGCATGGCAGATCTTCGAACGCGTCTCGACCGGCGCGTTCCCGGCCGCGGTTCTGGCGGGCTATCTCACCGTCCTCGAGACCGCGCACGCCAAGCTGGCCAATGCCATCGCCCTCGGCGGACACGCCTGGTTCCTGGTGTGTCCCCTGCTAATTCCCGCGGCGGCTCTAGGCGCATGGCGCGCCCGCCGCGACCGCGACACGCGCTTCCTGCTGGCCTGGATCGCCATCTTCTTCGCCTGCGCGCTGGTGGTTTTCTTCGCCGGCGCGGCGCGCTACCTGCTGCCCATGGCCGCGCCCGTGGCGCTCCTGGCGTCGCGGTTGCGCAGGCGTTGGCTGGCATTGGGGTTCGCCGCGCAACTGGCTTTGGGCCTGGGCCTGGCCGCCGCCAACTGGCAGCACTGGGACGCCTATCGCCAGTTCGCGCACCGTCTGGCGGCGCCCACCGACGGGCATCGCGTGTGGGTGGACGGCGAATGGGGCCTGCGCTATTACCTGGAGTCGCAGGGCGCGCTGCCGCTCTTGCGGACCCGGAAACTGCGCCCTGGCGACGTGGTGGTATCCAGCCAACTGGGCCACTCCGTCGAGGTCACCGCGCCGGTTGCGCCGCTGGCCGCCGTCGAAATCCGTCCTTCAGTCCCGCTGCGCCTCATCGGCCTCGAGACCGGCTCGGCCTACTCGACCGTGGCGCACGGCTACTGGCCGTTCGGGCTCTCGGGCGGGGTGGTGGACCGCGTCCGCGCCAGCCTGGTGGGCGAGCGCCATCCCACCCTCGAGTTTCTCGAGATGAACGCGCCCGAGGCCGCCAGCCAGATCGTGGGCGGCATCTACGCCCTGGAGGACGGCCGCTACCGCTGGACCTCGGACCGCGCCGTGGTGGCCCTCAAAAGCCCCGCCGAGCCCCTGCCGCTGCGCCTCGAGTTCACCATTCCCGATTCGGCCGCCGCGCGGCGCGTGACGCTGCTGCTGGATGGGCGCGAGGTGGCAACGGCGGCGTACCCCGCGCCGGGACGCTACACGCTGGCATCGGCGGCGCCGCTACAAGGCGCCATGGTCGAGGTGGTGGTGGACCGCACCTTCCGCGCGCCGCCCGACCAGCGCGACCTGGGAATCGTGCTGCGGGCGGTGGGGTTCGCGCGCTAGCGCTCGGAGCGCCTTGAGAAGGGTTAGTGCGGGAAACGTGGGTCGATTGCAGATAGCGGTTAAACCGCTTGCCGCGACCCCTTTGGTTTGGCCAGACTGCGGATGCGCGAGGCCCTATAGCGAACGGCGGCGATGACGCTTAAGCGGGGCGCCGTGCGCGCCTTTCTGCCAGAAGTGTTGCTCCTGCTCCGCTTTCTCCTGGTTCTCCCGCAAACCCGGTCCATTAATCTGGTCACTGACACGGCATTCGCCACTAAAACAGCGCACGTGGCGGACAAGCCACCGCGTTCTGATCGGTATGGCGAGGGATCTTCCCGAGACCCAACTCGCGGGCCTGCAAGTTGTCGATGCGTAGACGATGCGGATCCACCGCTTGATCGACATCCCGTAGCGTCGCGTTTTCCGCTGTGATTGCCCAAATTTTGACCTGCGTTTAAGCTGAGCGACCATCGCGCAAGCCGCAGCATCCACGAGACTTAGGATTTGCTACCCCCGGTTTTGGCGTACCTTGTCAGGGCGAAGGTAGTGCATGGCAGAGAAAGGGCTCGCAAAGAAGAACAGCTCCCTTGGAAGATCAAAAGTTGGCGGCTGGATGTACACTAAACAAGAGCCAGGGGTCCAAAATGATGGAATCCCGGTTATTATGGCCCCTCGACGGAGGTTTCTGTGCCGACACCGATTGACGCGTACCGCTCTGGATACGAGAAAGGCCGAAAAGATGGTCTCGGAGGTGTTCTCGCTGAGGTAACAATGGGAATGCTTCGCGATGATCCAGGGGGCCACTTCGCCGCCGGCTACCATGACGGCGCTGCCAGAGAGAAATTCAACCCGCCCAACCAACCTTCCGACGAATTGCGCAAGACACCTCTTCGTAAGCCCACCGGATCATCAGCGACACCGTTGGAAAAGGAGTGGTACCGGCTCTGTGATAGCAGTAGTTTTATCCCGACTTACGTAGTGGTTTATTACGTGGCGGCTCTCGACTCCCAAGGGAGCCATGTAGCCGTTGTGATAGGTCTCAGCGACTTCACCGCACTCAAGTGTCCGCGCTGCGGAGGCGAGGGGCAGTTCAAAATCCGCTTCCTTGGCCGTCTTGAACATGCGGAATGCCAGTGGACGGGCTACATGGGCACAGCTTCATACGTCGGGTTCCAGATCGTCCGAGTATTGCACAGCGGCATTCGGGCAGGCGGGAGCATGAAGGATGATTCTGATAAGAAAGGTGCGAGAGGTGGATGGGTCAACGCCATCTTTGGCTTTCTGTTTGCCGGCGTATTCCGTGCGGCGCTTGCAGTAGTGCTTATTCCGCTCCACACCGTTGTTGCTCTCTGCCAGCCGGGTCAAACGATGGCCGACGTCGTCACCCGTGTCACTACGCTTTGTCTCATGGTGGCCGGCTTCGGCGTCGGCATCTATGAAATACAACATCCATCGAGGTCACAGTTCCGGCAAGCTCAGGCGTCTCAGCCTCCCGGATCCACTCAGGAGGCGTCGAGTCTGCCAGGGCAGGCGGACTGGACCGCCTACGTGACGAACCAGCACGTCAGCACGACCGCCCCTTTCAGCCTGAGCTCGGATGACGGTAACACGTGGCAATCCTTTTCACTCGCTCCCGGGGCGACGGGCGTTTACAAGGGTATGAACCGCTTCAGAATCGTGACGAGCTTTCCGGATGGTCACACACAAGCTGTGAACTGCCCGCTGCCGACGCACGGCGTCAGGTACTATTCGATCAACTGCCCGAGTGCCAACTGTACTTGGGATATATCTGGTGACGTCGAATTCAACGCAAGCCGTGCAGACACACAGTTACCCCTGCCTCCCACCAGTTCCGAAGTGGCGTCGAGTCTGCCCGGGCAGGCGGACTGGACCGCCTACGTGACGAACCAGCACGTCAGCACGACCGCCGCTTTCAGCCTGAGCTCGGACGACGGTAACACGTGGCAATCCTTTTCACTCGCTCCCGGGGCGACGGGCGTTTATAAGGGTATGAACCGCTTCAGAATCGTGACGAGCTTTCGGGATGGTCACACACAAGCGGTGAGCTGCCCGCTGCCGACGCACGGCGTCAAGTACTATTCGATCAACGCCCTGAGTGCCAACGGTACTTGGGATCTATCTGGTGATGACGAATTCACCGCAACCCGTGCAAAGGGGCAGTCACCCCTGCCTCCCACCAGTTCCGAAGTGGCGTCGAGTCTGCCCGGGCAGGCGGACTGGACCGCCTACGTGACGAACCAGCACGTCAGCACGACCGCCGCTTTCAGCCTGAGCCCGGATGACGGTAACACGTGGCAATCCTTTTCACTCGCTCCCGGGGCGACGGGCGTTTACAAGGGTATGAACCGCTTCAGAATCGTGACGAGCTTTCCGGATGGTCACACACAAGCTGTGAACTGCCCGCTGCCGACGCACGGCGTCAGGTACTACTCGATCAACTGCCCGAATGCCAACTGTACTTGGGATATATCTGGTGATGACGAATTCGCCGCGACCCGCGCAAACAGATAATCGCCACTTTCGCGTGGGCACTTAGAATCGCTAGTATCCGGCTAAACTGTGCCGGAAATGAACAACTTGTGCAAAATCATATCGAGAGCCTGGTGTACCAGTTTTTCAATTAGTCTGTCCGGCGCTTCTGAGCCTCGACCCCTGCGATGGCTGCATTGTTTATCTCAGTAGTGAGTTACTTTGTGGGCGTGTTAGTTGAGCACGCCGCTCGGATGTGCTTGTGCGCCGAACCCATCCCGGATACTTTACCGCTTGGTGTTCAAGGTTGAAGGGTCTATGACTGCTCGCAGGAGCTAGACATCGTTCGGCTCCGGGATCCGGTTCGGTATCCCTACTTGCGCGGGGCGCCTGGAAGACGTCCTTTCGGGTGCAGGCGCCTGGAAGATCGCGCGTTCCGAGTTATGCTGATCGGCTGTGCCACTCCATAGCCAAGGGCGCCGGCGGTCAGCCCTGGGCGGTTGTACCGCCGGTACTGGTAGTTGGACGACCGGGACCCCTCGAAGCCGGGCTCGCCGCATCAAGGAGTCGATCCGCGCTCGGTTCGCGCCGGTGAACCCTCGGACCACCCGTCGGGCCTGCCAACGTCGCGGGGTTAGGAAATCGCTTCGCAACGGCGGCTCCGGCCCGGTTCCGTTGTATCCTGAGCGTAGAGGAGAGTCTGCATGTCCAGCGGCGATACGATCCCTCCGGGCGCCCGGAAAGTGTTCTGCGTGAAGTTCCAGCGCGAGATGGAAGGGCTGTCCGAGGTCCCCTTCGATGGCCATCCGCTCGGCCGGAAGATTTACGACAACGTCTCCAAGCAGGCCTGGAAGATGTGGGTCGACCGCATGAAGATGATCATGAACGAGTTCCGTCTGAACCTTGCCAACCCGCAGGCGCAGGAGTTTCTCCTGCAACAGATGGACAACTACTTCTTCGGCGAGGGCGCCTCCGCGCCGCCGGACTACGTGCCGCCAACCGGCCAACACTAGCCCTTACGAGAAGTAGTCTTTCACTTTCTCGAACAGGCCCTTCTCGGCCGGCGCATTGTCCACCGGCAGCGTATCGCGCAACTGTTCGAACAATTTGCGCTGCTCGCGGGTGAGCTTGGCGGGAATGCGCACTTCGATGTGTACGTAGATGTCGCCGCGGCCGTTGCCGTTCAGGGCCACGACGCCTTTGTTGCGCAGGCGGAACTGCGTGCCGTTGGCCGTGCCTTCCGGAATCCTCAGCCTGGCCGGTTGGCCCAGCGTGGGCACGTCGATCTCGGCGCCCAGGGCGGCCTGCGCCAGGTTGATCGGGATGGTGCAGTGCAGATCGTTCTCGCGCCGTTCGAAGAAGGCGTGCTCCCGGACCTTGAGAAACACGTAGAGGTCGCCCGGCGGCCCGCCGTCCACGCCGGGCTGGCCTTCGTTGGCCAGCCGCAGCCGGGTGCCGTCGTCCACTCCCGGAGGAACGTTGACCTTGAGCTTGCGCTGCACCTGGCGGTAGGCCTGGCCGCGGCACGCGGAACACGGGTTGCGGACCACCTGGCCGGTCCCGTTGCAGGTCGAGCAGGTCCGCCGCACGGAAAGAAAACCCTGCTGGTAGATCACCTCGCGGCGTCCGTGGCAGGTCGAGCAGGTGCTCGCCCGGCTGCCGGGTTCCGCGCCCGACCCGCCGCAGCGGTCGCAGGTTTCCACGCGCGGCACCTGGATCTCCGCGCTCATGCCGAAGACCGCCTCCTCGAAGTCGATTTCCAGGTCGTAGCGGACATCGTCCCCGCGTTGCCCGCGGGGGCGGCGCCGTCCGCCGCCGCCGAAAAGATCGCCGAAACCGAAGAAGTCGCCTAGTATGTCGCCGAAATCGGAGAATGCGTCGGGATTGAATCCGCCCGGAGCGCCGCCGCCCTGCAAACCGGCGTGGCCGAAGCGGTCGTAGGCCGCCCGTTTCTGCCCATCGCTGAGCACGCTATAGGCTTCCGAGGCTTCCTTGAACTTCTCTTCGGCGTTGGGATCTTCGGGGTTGCGGTCGGGATGGTATTGCAGCGCCAGCCGGCGGTACGCGCTCTTGATTTCCGCTTCCCCCGCGTCCCTGCCAATACCCAGAATCTCGTAATAATCTCGTTTTGCCACTGGATTCGGATTACGGCTTGACCGCGACCTTCACCATCGCGGGCCTCAGGAGCCTGCCCTTGAAACTGTATCCGCGCTGAAACTCGCCCAGGATCGCCTGGTCCTCGACTTCGTCGCTCTCCACCCGCTCCACGGCCTGGTGCAGGTTGGGATCGAACATCTCGCCTTCGGTTTCGATTGTCTCGAGGCCCATCTTCTTGAGCGTGTCGAACAGCCGCCCATAAATCAGCTCGACGCCCTTGGCGTACTCGCGGTCGGCGGTCTCCACGTTCAAGGCGCGTTCGAAATCGTCCAGGACGGGGAGGATCTCCCTCACCAGATCCATGGCGGCATACTGCAGGAAATCGTAGCGGTCGCGTTCCCCGCGGCGGCGGGCGTTCTCGAACTCGGCGCGGGCGCGCAACAGGCGCTCCTGCAGGTCCGCCCTTTCGATGGCGAGCTGGTCGCGCTCGGCGGCCAACTGGGCAAGCCGGGCCGCAAGTCCCTCCCGGGTTTCGACGGGAGTGGTCTCGTCGGGAGACACTTCCGAAGGCGCCGGTTCGGGATTCTGGGTGTCCACTCGTTCTATTTTAGCAGGGCAACCGAGGTTCGTCGGGGGCGCCCATCACGGCTGGCCCGCCGTTTGATATCCTCTAACCACTGGTATGATGCTACGAAAACTCTTTCTCACCGCGGCGATTCCCGCCCTCGCCATTCCGCTGCTGGTGTTCGCCCAGCAGCCGGAAACCGTCGACCTGAACGTCATCCACAAGATCAAGGCCGCCGAGTTCGGCACGGGAGGCCGCTTCGGCCGCGCCCCCAACGAAATCATGACGACCGCGTACTACCTGACGGACCGCTACGGCCCGCGCCTCACCAACTCGCCGCAATTCCGCGCGGCCGGCGAGTGGGCCGCCAGCCAGCTCAAGGAGTGGGGCATCGGCGACGTTCACCTCGAGCCGTTTGGCACCGCCGGCCTTCGCGGCGGAGCCATTCCCGGTTGGGAAATGAAATACTACTACGGCGCCATGGTCGAGCCCACCTACATGCCCATCATCGGGTATCCGCAGGCGTGGAGCGGCAGCACCAGCGGCGTCGCCACGGGTGAAGCCGTCATCGCCCAAAACTCCACCGAAGAAGATATGAAGAAGTGGCACGGCAAGCTGCAGGGCAAGTTCGTGCTGATCGCCCCCGTGACCGCCGGCTCCCCGACCGCGGCGCTCGAGCTGGCCTTCCCCACAACTCCCCTGGCGCATCGCTACTCCGACCAGGAACTGGCCGCGCTGGTGCCCGAGATCGTTCCCGGCGGCGCGGGCGGACGCGGCGGACGCGGCGGCCCATACGCCGCCCTCGCCAACATGACCCCCGAGGAACGCCAAGCGTTCCAGGAGAAGCAGGCGAATTACTGGAAGGAGGAAGGCGTGCTCGCCACCATCACCGCGTCGGCCCGCGGCGAGAGCGGCACGGTGTTCGCCAGTAACGGAGCGCCGCGCACCGGCGATCCCACTACCAACGTTCCCGCCGTCGCCATCGGCGCCGAGAACTACAACCGCATCGTGCGCCTGGTCGAGCACACCGTTCCGGTCAAGCTCTCCTTCGACATCCGCAACCAATTCGATACGACCAAGACCGACTGCTTCAACGTGATCGCCGAAATCCCCGGCGGCGCCAAGCCCAAGGAACTGGTGATGGTGGGCGGCCACTTCGATTCCTGGCACATGGGCACCGGCGCCACCGATAACGGCGCGGGCGCCACCCTGGCCATGGAGGTGATGCGCCTGCTGCATACCACCGGCCTCAAAATGGACCGCACCGTCCGCATGGCCCTGTGGGGCGGCGAAGAGCAGGGACTGTTCGGCTCGCAGGCCTACGTGAAGGCGCATTTCGCCGACCCCGCCACCATGAAGACCACCCCCGAGCACGACGCCTTCGCCGGATACTTCAACATCGACAACGGCACCGGCCGCATCCGCGGCATCTACCTGCAGGGCAATGAAAGGGCGCGGCCGATTTTCGAAGCCTGGTTCGCCGCGCTGAAGGACCTCACGCCCGGCGTGGTGACCGCCCGCGATACCGGGGGCACCGACCACCAGTCCTTCGACGCCGTGGGCCTGCCGGGCTTCCAGTTCATCCAGGACGAGATGGACTACGACACCCGCACCCACCACTCCAACATGGACGTCTACGACCGCCTCCAGGAGCAGGACATGCGCCAGATGGCCGTGATCGAAGCCGTCTTCGTGTACAACGCCGCCACGCGCGCCGAGAAACTGCCGCGCAAGGACCTGCCCGCCCCGCGCCCCGCCGGCGCCCGCGGAAATTAAATGGCGTCTGACCCCATTTTTCGCAGCCGGCTCAATCCCTCGCGGAAAACCTCCGGGCGGGTGAGCAGGCTGACTACCAGGAAGGCCTCGGCCTCGAAGTCGTAAAAGAAACCGGGTTGCGCCAGCACGTCCTGGCGGGCCAGCAGTTCCAGCGCCCACTCTTCCTCGCTGCGAATCCGCGGCAGCTCGAGCGTCAGGTTCCAGCCGCCTTCCACCGCCAGCAGGCTGGCCGCGGAACCGCCCAGTTCCGCCCGCGCGAAGGCCAGGTTCCCGGCGGTGCGCTCGCGGATGCCGCGCCGCACTTCGCTGCCGGCGTCCAGCAACTTCGCCGCGGCGCACTGGACCGGCGCGCCCACGGAGAGAAACGTGTCGGCAATCCACTCCAGCTTTTCCATGGCCTCGCGGCGCAGGCGCTCCGGGCCGGCGCACACTATCCAACCCAGCTTCATTTGCGGCAGTCCAGCCACCTTCGAGAGGCCGCTCAGCGAAAACGTCAGGCACTCCTCGACATCGGCGAGCGTGGTCACCCGGCCGGCATCCGCGCCGAAGGCGTAGTCGGAAAACACCTCGTCCGAGATCAGGGCCAGTCCCCGCCGCGCGGCCAGCCGCGTCAGCGCCGTCAGTTCCCCGCGCTTGACGTAGGACCCTGTGGGATTGTTGGGATTCACCAGCACCACGGCGCGCGTCCGATCCGTGATGGCCGCTTCGAGCGCTTCCATGTCGATGGACCAGCCCGCGAAATACCGCAGCGGGTACTGCCGCGGCTCGAGCGATTCCACGGCGGCGAGATATTCGAACAGCGGATACGAGGGACGCGGCACCAGCACCTGGTCGCCTGGGTCCCCCAGCAGCTTGAACAGGTAGGCGTACGCCTCGCTGGTGCTGGCGGTGAGCAGGATGCGGCCCGCATCCACCGCGCACCCGCGCCTCGCGTAGTAGCCCGACACCGCCTCGCGGGCGGCCGCGGAGCCGGCCGGCGACGGCGCGTAGACCAGCATGCCGGGATCGGCGAAGGCCGCGGCGATTCCCGCGGGATACGCCAACCCCGCCCGCGTGGGGTTGGATTCGGTGATGTCCAGGATGCGTGCGCCCGCGCCCCGCCGGGCCTCCAGCAATTGCGTCAGACGGTTGGGATGGGCATCCCAATGTAACCGCGATGAGAACATGTGTACCTGATTGTAGGCCGCCGAACGCCTCTTCCCAAACTGCTACAATTCCCTTTTGAGACAGCCACGCCACTTCAATGAGCGGGAGTACCAGCTCCCATAGCCCTCGCCGTGCTCCAAAAAGTCTTCAAGGCCTTTCAATATCGCGACTTCCGGCTGGTTTGGATCGGCGCCTGCGTCTCCAGCATCGGCACCTGGATGCAGATCCTGGCACAGAGCCTCCTGGTCTACGACCTCAGCCACCACTCCGCCTTCATCCTGGGATTGGATGCCTTCCTCGGCGGCATCCCCATCTTCCTGTTCTCGTTGATCGGCGGCGTGCTGGCCGACCGCATCGACCGCCGCCACCTCCTGCTCGCCTCGCAATACATCCAGATGACCTCGGCCGCCATCCTGACCGCGCTGGTGGCCTGCCACGCGGTGCATGTGTGGCAGATACTGTGCCTTTCGTTTCTGTCCGGCTTCGCGCAGGCCTTCGGCGGCCCCGCCTACCAGGCGCTGGTCCCCATGCTGGTGGACCGCGAGGACCTGCCCAACGCCATCGCCCTGCAGTCCATCCAGTTCAACGTGGCCCGCATGATCGGCCCCATGCTCGGCGGATTGGCGCTGGCCCGGCTCGGCAACACCTGGTGCTTTGGGCTCAACGCCCTCTCGTTCCTGGCGCCCATCGTTTCCCTCTCCATCATCCGCCTCCACTTCCTTCCGCAAAAGACCGAGAAGAGCATCCTCCACGATATGAAGATCGGCATCGCCTTCGTCCGCCAGCAGCACGCCATGGAGTCGCTCATCGTGCTGGCGTTCTGTATGACCGCCCTCGGCATCCCGCTGCTGACCTTCCTGCCGGTCTACGCCAGGGACATCTTCCACGATCCCGGCGGCGCCCGGCTCACCATCTTCCTTTCGTGTTCCGGCGCCGGATCGATTCTCGGCGCGCTCGCCGTGGCCGGTCTCGGCAACATCCGCCGCAAGGGCATGCTGGCGCTCGGCACACTCACTCTGTTGGGCTTCTGGATTTCGGTCTTCGCCCTGTCCACGAAGTTCGTGCTCAGTTGCGCCGTTATCTTTCTGGCCGGCGCGTCGCTGATGGTGGTCTTCGCCATGGTGAACTCGCTCGTGCAACTCATCACCACGCATGAAATGCGCGGCCGCGTGATGAGCGTCTATAATTTCGCCTTCCGCGGCGGCATGCCCATGGGGAGCCTGCTCACCGGACGCCTCGTCCACATGTTCTCGGCCCCTCCCGTGCTGGCCGCCAACGGTCTGCTGTTGATGTGTCTGGGAGGGTACTTCCTGCTGGTGGAACGGCGGGTATCGACTCTCTGATGGATTCGCCATGAGCTTCCTTCTGATATCGGCCGCGCTCTTCTTCGCCTCGAACCCCTCGCCGCTCGACCAGGCGCGCGACCGTCAGGACCCCGCCGCGCTCGGCAGACTCCTCGAGGCCGCCGCCGCGTCCGCCGAAAAAGCGCCCAGCGACGCCCAGGCCCAGTACCAGGCCGCCTTGGCCGCCTCCTACCTGGCTGCGGTCCAGGTCGAGCTGCACGCCAGCAAGCCGGTCCGCACCGCCGCCGCCGAACGCGGCATCGTCTTCGGCGAGCGAGCCGTCTCGCTCCAACCCGGCATCGGCGAATACTACCGCGTCCTGGGCACGCTCTACGGCCAGGCCGTCACCGACATCGTTAGCGGCCTGCGCTACGGACCCAAGGCCAAGGAAGCCATCGCCCGGGCGGTCGAGAAATCGCCCCACTCCTCCAACGTCTACGTGGCCCGCGGCGTGGGCAACCTCTACCTGCCCTCGCAAATCGGCGGCGGCGCCGAGGCCGCCATCCCCGATTTCCGCAAAGCCATCGAGATCGATCCCCAAAACGCCGAAGCCTGGGTCTACCTGGGCGTGGCCTTGCGCATGGGCAAAAAAGAGGACGATGCGCGAAAGGCGTTCAACAAGGCCCTGGAGTTGAACCCCAACCGCTTCTGGGTCCGCCAGCTCCTGGTCAAGCGCCCCTGAAAAATGGGGTCAGACGCCATTTATTGGCGCCCTTGCATCTCGCCGCGGCCCTCCCGCATCCAACAAGCGATGGACCTCTTCACACCTATTACATTGGGCGATTATTCGCTTCGCAACCGGGTGGTCATGGCGCCCATGACGCGCTCCCGCGCCGATGCGCAGGGAGTCCCGTCTCCCTTGGCCATCGAATACTACGGCTCGCGCGCCGGCGCCGGCCTGATCGTTACCGAAGGCACCGGCCCCAGTGCGGCGGGCATGGGCTACCCGCGCACTCCCGGCATTTACGCCCCGGCCCAGATCGCCGCCTGGCGCAACGTAACCGATGCCGTGCATGCGCGCGGCGGCCGGATCTTTCTTCAAATCATGCACGTCGGGCGGATCGCGCATTCGGCCAACCGCACCATCCCCGATCCCCCCGTGGCGCCCTCGGCCATTCGCGCCGCGGGCGAAATGTGGACCGATTCCCTGGGCATGCGGCCGTTCGACATGCCGCGGGCGCTCGAGCTTGCCGAGATCCCCTCGGTAATGGGCGAATACGCCGCGGCCACGCGGAACGCTCTCGAGGCCGGCTTCGATGGCGTCGAATTGCACGCCGCATCGGGCTACCTGCCCAACCAATTCTTGAGCCCGGGTTGCAACACCCGTACCGACGCCTACGGCGGTTCCATAGCGAATCGAATCCGCTTCGTCGTGGAAACCCTCGCTGCCATGATTGCCGCGGCCGGTTCGCCCGGGAAGGTCGGCATGAAGGTAAGTCCGGGCATGAACTTCAACGACATCCAGCACGACGACCCGTTGCCCACTTATCTTGCGCTCGCCAGCGCCATCGCCCCGCACCGGCTGGCTTACCTGCACGTCTTGCGGGCGGGCATCGGAGCCGAAGCCGCGCTACGGAACATTTTCCCGGGAACGCTGCTGCTGGGCGGCGGTTTCCTGAAAGACGAAGCCAACCGGGCCTTGGCGGAAGGACGCGCCGACGCCATCGTCTTCGGATCGGCCTACCTTGCCAATCCCGATCTGGTCAAGCGCTTCGAGCGCGACGCTCCGCTCAACCAGCCCGATAAGTCCACCTTCTACTCGCCTGGCCCCAAAGGCTACACCGACTACCCGGTGCTCACATGAAGTTCAGCCCGACCACGTTCGACGCCACTCCGTCGGCTAGCAGATACACCCGCACGTCGCCCGCGCCCGCCAGGCTCTTCGGGATGATGACATTCACCTGGTCCTCGCCCTGGAATGACGACTTCCCAAAGTAAGTGACCGGCACGCTCTGGCCGGCAACGTAGCACTGCACACTTGCCGCGCCGCGGATGCCCGTGCCGTACAGCTCGATGTACAGCGTGTCGGTCGCGCCGCCCACGTTGAGCGGCGCCGCCAGGCAACTGCGCGCCGCCGGCGGATTGCACGTGGGTACCGTCTCCTCGGTGCTCTGGCCCGACGCCGAGTACAGCAGGGCAACCGCCGCCGCCACGCCCGCCCCGTCCGCGTTCGCGCTGTAGAGCCCCGGCTGCGAAGCCACGATGGTCACCTGCCCGGCCAACTGCACGGCTGCCCCGTTCTGCACCGTCACCGTCGCCGCTCCCGCCGCCAGGCCCGCCGGCACCATCACGTTCGCCTGCGTGGCGGAGGCGTAGAAAACCGGCGCGAGCTGGCTATTGCCCGCGCTGTCGGTGAACCGGTACGAAACTCCCTGCCCCTGCAGCCCCGTTCCGAACAGCGATACGATCTCCTCGGGCGCCACCGGACCCGCGGCGTAGCTGGCGTTGCTCACTACCGTCACCACCGCCGGCGCATTCAGATCCACCCGCACCACGCTGTACGCCGGCACCGTGACCGGGTTCGCCGAAGTGGATGCCTGCACGGCAACCGCACTGGGATTCGCCGCCGTGTTGACCGCCGTCGGATCGGAACCCGCGATGAACTGGATCGGCAGCGTTCCCGGCGCTGCCGTTCCGTTCACCCGGATGGTCGCCGGTTGCGCCGTGGCTCCCTTGTTGGTTATCACCACGCTCTGCTGGCCGGTGGCGCTGGTGTAAGCCTGCGCGTACAGCGCCGGTATCTGGCCGAGTCCGGTCGCCGGCACCGTGGCGCCCCCCGTGACGGTCGTCGAAAGCGTCGCGGTGGCATTGCGCACGACGCCGTTGAGCACCGCCAGCCCCATCGGCTGCGCCTCCACGAAATAGCCGAAATTCAGCGTCAGCGTGTCGATCGTGGTCCCCAGGTCATAGGCGTTCTGCACATCGATATAATGCGTCTGCGCGGCGTAAATGCCGCGCGTTCCCGTGAGCGCGTGCATTCCCACATACAACATGGATGGCACCGCCGACATCCGCATCGTATATTCGGCCGCGTAGATGGCGCCGTAGAGCGTCCCATCGGTCACCGAACTGCCCGACCCGATGCCGTCGTTCGAGGGCAGAAACTCCGAGATGAGAAACTTCGTTCCGGGCATCAGCGGCGCCAGGTAACCGGTCACATACGCCGAGGACTTGGAATATAACACCGCATTCTCGTCCGCCATCCACTGGCTGAAAGCGCCGCTCGATTGCGGCGGATAGTGATGGTAGGTCACCGCGTCCCAGTACTTGGGCGTGTAACTCGCGATGGCCTGGTCCCAAGCCGGGTTGGAATTGGTGTCGCCGGCGTCCATGGCGAAGATCGCCACCGTGGCGCTGGGGTCGGCCGCCTTAATGGCGTCGCGGAACGGCTTCATCTGGTTCAGGTAGGCGGTGGCCGATGCGAAAAAGCCCGGGTATAAGTAAGGTTCGTTGGACAGTTCCCACACCGCCACGGGGATTCGATTGGCCTTGGCGAACGCCGCCATTTGCCCGGCGGATGCCGCCGTGTCCGTGTAGCCGTTAACGCACACGATTAGTTTCGCGCCCAGGAAGTCCGCCCGGTTCGCCCCATCGGCGAACGGCCCGCCGCCTTTCCCGTTCACCCAGGGAACCGACTCGGCGATCAGCGTGGCGATGTTCGTGCCTTGAAACTGCGCCGTCCAGGAGGGAACCATCAGCCCCGTCCGCCAGTCGAACGCCTGGCTGAACATGCCGCTCGGGTATCTTACCCAACCGGGCGAAAGCTGCGCGGCGATGTTATTCAGCCGGTAATCGAAGAACTCGGCCGGGAAGACCACCTCGTCGTTGAACCCGCTGAAATTGGCGTTCAACGGAGTTGCGCGGGTGGCGTCGATATCGATGGTGGCGGAAACCTGCGCCACCGCGCACGCCCCCGCCGCAGCCATAGCCAGTGGGAGCCAGATGGAGAAGATTCTCATACCGCTACCCTATGTGAACCCCGTGAGTGGCGCCAAGTCTCGCAGCCGCCGCCATGTGGGGCAGGCTGGCAACCGGCGGCGGGTTGTCAACCCGCCTTCCGGCAGGTCAACCGGCCTCGCGGGCGAAATCACCTGGTTGCGGCTGTGCCGCTATGTGGGGCGGGTTTTCAACCTGCGGCGGGTTTGCAACCCGCCTGCTGCGGTATTCGCAAACCCTCGCCAGAGCCCGACTGCGGGCGCCCCCTGGGCAGGGCCGCAGGTTGAAGACCCGCCCCACACAGGCGCGAAGCGCCCGGTGCACACGCACGCTCGGATCCGAGTGGTTCCTCGGGCGAATCGCCTCCACGCCCGCTTCCGCGTTGCACACCCGGCTGCGGCGGCGCGCCGGCCCCCGGGTGCGCGGTGGTCTACACTGAGGAGATCATGTTCCGGAATGCGGTCCTCATGGCCGCGGCGGCGTGGCTCATCGGCACGCCGGCGCGGGCGGCTTCGGATGCGGAGACGGCCACGGAAATCGTGGCCATGGAGCGGCGCGCCCTGGCCGGGTGGATCGCCGGGAATCCCGACCCCACGCTGGCCATCGCCGACCCCGCCATCTCGTACTTCCATATCATGACCGGGAAGCGGCTCGACGGGCTCGCGGCGGTGAGCGCGCTCTTCGAGCAGTACCGTGGCAGGCCGCTCTACGACAGCTTCGACATGGAGGATTCCAAGGTGCAGGCGGGCGGCGACATGGCCGTCCTCACCTACATCCTGGTATTTCGGAACGGCGGCGCATCCAGCCGGTGGAACTCCACCCAGGTGTACCAGCGCAAGAAGGACGGCTGGCGGGTGATCCACTCCCATTGGTCGCAGACGCAGCCGGAACGCTGAACCGGCCAGCGGTGAACGCGGATCTTCGAGGATCGCCCTATCCGCGTTCCACCGTGGCCCCCCTCATAACCGCTACTGCTTCTTCGCCGGCGGCGCCCCTTGTCCGGTGGCCCGCCATGGCTGGACCGCCCCGCCCATCTGGCCCCGGCCGCCGGGCCGCGCGTGCGCCTGCAGCTTTTGATATTGCTCCGGCGTCAGCACCCCGCGAATGCCCAGCAGCATGCGCGCGTTGGCCTTCTCCAACTCCGCGCGGGCCTGCGCCACTTTGTCGATTTGCGCCACGATCTTGGCTTCGTCCGGCTGATCCGCCGCCACCAGCGGCTCCATGGTGAGTTCCGCCTTCTGCACCGCGGCGTTCAGGTCGACCAGCTTCAGACGGCTCTGCTGGAAGATATCGTCCATCTTCTTCTTCTGGTCCGCCGTCAAGCCCAACTGCTCGGCCACCTGCGGATTGTCCCACCATTTCCCGTGCGGCCCGGGGAGCAAGCGCTGTTCGAACGCCTGGCGCATCGGCTGCATTCCGCCGCGTTCCGGCCCCGGCTGCATCATCCCGCGGCCCATCTGACCCTGGCGCGGGCCAAACGGCTGCATTCCCGCCGGCCGGCGCGCCGCGGGCGGAGGCGCCTGCTGATCGCCGGGTCCCGGCGGCTGCGCCGGCTGCGGCGATTGGAGGCTCGCCGCATGAGGCGAAAAGCGGTATTGCTGATCGCCGGGTCCCGGCGGCTGCGCCGGCTGCGGCGGCTGCGCCGGTTGTGGCGGCTGTGCCATGGCTACTACGCCCGCTCCCAACAGGAGCAATGTCATTTCCAGTATGCGTATCTTCATCGAACCTCTCCATTCTGTGAATTGCTTGGTGAACTTTCTGCCGCACTGTCCTGCGAACCGTCCTGGGACGCGGAGTCCCAACTCACGAGCTGCGCCAGCGGCTCCATGGGGCTGGGAACGGACTCGGAAATCTCCCGGTCCACCTGCTCCAGCAACTGCGCGTCCGCCAGCGCCTGGGCCGCCCGCTGGCGGTCGCGAACCGTCCGGTAGACCGGCGCCGTTGCCAGCGCCAACGCCAGCGTCATCGCCGCCCACACCGGCCAGCGGAACCACACCCGCGCCGGCCGCCTCCCCGCCGCCGCCCGCGCCCTCGCCAGCGCCCGCTCGCTCTGCCCGTCGCTCCAGCCGCGCACCGCCTCGCGAAACCGCCCCAGAGCGGATTCCAGGCGGGCCACCTCGGCGCGGCACTCGGCGCACTCCCCGAGGTGCCGCTGCTCTTCCAGCCCCGGCACTCCGCCCACGCATTCCGCTATCCGGCCTGCCGGCAAATGCTTCGTCATCCCGTCCCCCCGGCCTCGCGGCGCACCGCTTCGAGAGCGCGGAACAGGTGGGCCTTCACCGTGCCCTCGCGCAAACCCGTGGCCGCCGCAATCTCCAACAAATCCATATCCTCGACGAACCGCAGCAGAAACACCGTCCGCTGCCGCTCCGGCAACCGGCCGGCGGCCTTCCACACGGCCTCCACCTGCTCCCGCGCCGCGGCCCCGGCTTCCGGACTCCCGCCCGTTTGCGGAACCCGCCCGGCCACGTCGTCCCAATTCACCGCGCTTTCGCGGGTCCGCTTCCAGAACCGCATGCGGCGGCTGCGCGCGTGGTCGCGCACCAGGTTGACCGCGATCCGCATCAGCCAGGTGCTCACGCTCGATTCGCCGCGATAGCTGGCGGCTTTGCCGTGAGCCTTCATCAGGCAATCCTGCGCCACGCTGCCGGCGGCATCCGGATCGCGCAGCGACGCCAGGGCGAAGCGGAATACGCGGGGCCAGTACTTGCGCACCAGGGCGTCGAAGTCTTCGAGTTCCCGAGCCGGGTTCTCGAGGCCCTCCGCCGGGAAGTCCGCGCTGGCCACCGGCTGCATCCGTTGGTATAGACGGAATTTCAAGGGGTGGGGTTTACACGCCCCGCGAGTTCAGGCCCGCTACAGCTTGTAGATCGTCAAACCCGAGAGCAGCTTGGGATAGAAATCCGTGGATTTCTGCGGCATCACGCCGCCGGCGAACGACGTCGCGGCCACCTGCTCCACCGAAACCGGCTTCAGCAGAAAGGCCGCCTGCGCCGCGCCCGTGCGCGCAGCCTCCACCGCCGCCTCCAGACCCCGCACGTACCGCAGGTGCTTCTCGTCGCGCACCGCCTCGGCGCCGATTCCCAGCAGCTTGCCCAGCACCCGCTCGTGCAGCACGCGGACATCCAGTTCGCCCGCCGCCCGCCGGTCCTCCAGCAGGTAGAGCGCCTCCCCGATGGCCGCGCCGATGACGGTTGGCCCGCCCGCCGCCCACGCCTGCTTCAGGCGGTCCAGCGAATCCAGGCGCTCCACGCGAAACTCGCTCGCCACGGCCCGCAGAAACTCGTCCGGAAATCCGGCCGCCGCCAGATTGCTCACCAGCCGGTGCGTGGCCAGGATGCGCAGCCCCGGCGAGTGCATGTTCACGAAGGTCATCGCCACCCGGTCCGCCCCCTCGAGGCCCGGGTTCCGATCGCGGAACCCCAGCGCCGTCTCGTAGCGGTGATGGCCGTCGGCGATCAGCAGCTTCTTGTCCGCCATCAGCGCTTGAATCCCCGCCGCGCCGCTTCCCGCAATCTTCCACACGCGGTGAATCGCGCCGTACTCGTCCTCGACCTCGGCCAGCGGCGGCGCCCCGGACGCCGTCTCCAGCAGCCCATCCACCGCGCCCGCCGGATCGGCATACAGCATGAAGAGCTGTTCGCAGTGCGCGTGCGTGTGGCGCAGCAGTTCCATGCGGTCTTTCTTCGGTCCCGAGAGCGTCTGCTCGTGACGGTACACCATGCCGGCCGAGTAATCCTCCACTCCGCCCAGGGCGATGAATCCCTTGCGCACCAGGCGCTCGCCGGTGTCCGGCTCGGTGAACTCCTGGAAATAGGGAAACACGCCCGGCTCGCGGTCGCGCGCCAGGATGCCGCCGTCGATCCACGCCGCCAGGCAATCGCTGGCGCGCGTGTAGACGTTATCGGCGGAGGTGTCGGCCGCCCCCGGCTCGCCCAGGATCACCCGCACCAGGTTGTACGGGCTGAGCGACAAGTACCGCGTCCGCATCGCCGGCGAGATCTTGTCGTAAGGCTGCGTGACCAGGTTCCCCAGCGGGCCAGCCTTCTCGGTGTATCGGTAGGGTTGAAACGGATAGATTCGTGCCACGCCCCAGGATACAACGTTCCGTCCCCGGCCCGAAGGACGCTAGTGCCCGTCTCCCGGCGGCAGGGCGTCCGGCGCGCGCTTCACTTGGCCCGTGCGCGCCTCGTCCAGATCCACGTCGTAGGCATCCAGGGTCTTGCCCTCCACCTGCTGCAGGTTGGTGCGCGCGCGCTGGTACTGGTTGCGCGCGTCCACTTCCGAGAGCTGGCGCGCGGTGTCGTCCCGCTGCGCGATCACCACGTCCAGGATGGTGGCCGTGCCCAGCTCGTACTTGCGCCGCGTGCCCGCCAGCGTCTCGTCTTGCAGCTCGCGCGCCACGATGCTGGTGTCGTAGGCCGCCCGCGCGTTGCGCAGCGCCGTCCAGGCGTTCAGCACGTTCAGCTTGATGTTGTTCTGCAATTGCCGGTCCTGGATCTGCGACTGTCGATAGCTCAGCTCGCTGGTGATCAGATCCGCCTGGCTGGCGCGGTTGCGAATCGGAATGCTGAGGGCGATGCTGGCGCTGTAGCTCGGAAAATTCCGCGCGAAAACCTGGTTCAGCACCGTTCCATATCCGCCGACGAAGTAATTATTGATCCCGAAAGGCCCGGCGTTGGCCAGGATCGGGGTACCCGCCTGGCCGGCGTTGGAGAGATTCACCACGGCCTGCAACGTGGGCCGCAGGTTGTTCTTGACGCCCAGCAGGTCCAGACGCGCGTTCTCCAGCGCGATCTGGTTCTGCTCCACCTCGGGCCGGCTCTTCATGGCCTCGGCAATCAGGTCCTGCACCGGCATCAGCGCATCCTGCTCCGGCACCTCGATACGGTCCGTGGGCACGATCCGCGCCCCCACCACCAGCGGATTGTCCAGCCCGCTGCGCGTGAGCACGCTCTTCAGAATCATCTCCTGCTGCAGGACCTGCGATTCCTGCGCGATCACGTTCTGCTGCGCGGCCTTCATGTCGGCTTCCGCCTGAATGGTGTCGATGGGGGCGATGGCGCCCAGCTCCGCCCGTCTCTTGTTGTCCTCGTAGAGTTGCGTGTCCAGCCGCAGGGTCTGCTGCTGGATCTTCAGGTCGTCGTCGAACGTGACCAGATCCCAGTACAGGTTCACCACGTTGGCCACGGTGGCGATCACCTGCTGCTTGAAGCTCAGGTCGTTGGCCCGCAAGTTGTTCACCGCCTTGTGGTAGGCGCGCTTGTTGACCGCCAGGCCGAAGCCGTTCAGCAGGTTCTGCGTGACGCTCAGATTCAGGAGTCCGTAATCCACCGGGTTGAACTGCGTCGTGGTGGCGTTTTGGTTGAACCCGAACGTGCTGGTAGTGCCCAACTGCACGGTGGTTCCGGTCCAGTATTGCTGCTGGATGCCGTAGGTCAGGTTCTTCTGCGACGCCACCAGGGACGACGTCCCGCTGACCAGGTTGGACGCCTCGATCGTGGTCGAATGGCTGGCGCCGAACTGGGCATAGAAGACCGGGTCGAGATTGGGAATCGTCGAGCCCGCCAGTTGCACGCTCAAGCCGCTGAGCACGCCGCTGTTGCCGCTGGAAGCGCTCGATCCGCTCACATTGTTTACGGCCGCCGCGCCCGACAGCACGCTCGGCGACGCCGAGCTGGGGCCCGAGCTGGTATTCGACGAGACGTTGCGCAGCAATTGTCCGGCGCTGGCGCGCAACAGGTCGGCCCGCGCCAGTTTGGGACTGTAGCGGACGCTCTCGATATCCAGATTGTTCTCCAGGGCCAGGGCGATGGCGTCGCGCAGCGACAGGTAGATGACCCCTGCGCGCATCAGTTTCTCGAGACGCAGGGAGTCGGCGAAACTCACCTCCGCCACCGGCCGGACACGGTAGTTTCGGGTCAGACCATAGATAAAACCATGGCCGGTTTCGAGCGTCAGCCCCTGGGTCTGGCCGAAAACCGGTGAACCCATTAGGAAGCACAGCAAAACGGCGACAACGGATTGGATACGGGACATGTCTGATTGAGACCTCGAGTCTTCTAAGTACCTACGAATCGGGCGGCCCGCCGGTTCGATATTTGTGGCGCTCGCCCCCGGGCGGAAACATCCCCTTCAAACATTCTATATGGTGGGGCAGGTTTTCAACCTGCGGCGGGTTTGCAACCCGCCTTCCGGCGCCCGCGCGCCAGCCGCCCAACGGCGCGGCAGCGCCGCACATCCCCGCGCCCCGCCCCGGCGCCGGCCGTGGCGCTACAATCGACCCATGCGGGTTCGCGAATTGGCGGAATGGCTGGGCGCCACGTTTGAAGGCGACGGCGAGAAGGAACTGGAGGGCGCCGCTCCCCTCGAAACGGCCGGCGCCGGCCAGATCGCCTTCGTGGGCACGCGCAAAGCCGCCTCTCAGGCCGGGCGCTCCGCGGCCGGGTGCCTGCTGGTGCCCCTGGATTGGCCCAGTCCCACTTACCGCACGGTCGTGCGCGTCCCCCAGCCGCGCACCGCCTTCGCGCGCGCCATGAGCCGGTTCTATCCCACCGCGGAACTCAAACCCGGGATCCACCCCACCGCGGTCATCGGCCAGGACGTCACCCTCGGCGCCATGGTATACGTGGGGCCGCACGCCGTCATCGGCGACGGATCGCGCATCGGCGTCGCCACCAGCATCGGCGCCGGCTCGGTGGTGGGCAAGCGCGTGGTGCTCGGCGAAGGCTGCGTGCTCCACGCCAACGTGACGGTCTACGACAACGTCGATATCGGCCGCGGCGCCATCCTGCATGCCGGCGCGGTGATCGGCGCCGACGGCTTCGGCTACGTCCCCGAGGACGGCCGCTGGCACAAGTTCCCCCAGGTGGGGCGCGTCGAAATCGGCGATTTCGTCGAAATCGGCGCCAACTCCTGCGTCGACCGCGCCGCCCTCGGCGTCACCTCCATCGGCGAAGGCACCAAGCTCGACAACCTGGTCCACGTGGCCCACAACTGCCGCATCGGACGCCACGTGGTGGTGGCCGCGCAGACCGGTTTCTCGGGTGGCGTGGTGGTGGAAGACCATGCCACTATCGGCGGACAGGTGGGCATCGGCGACCAGGCCCGCATCGAATCGCGCGCCGTTCTGGGCTCCGGCTGCGGCGTCCTGTCGTCCAAGATCGTGCGTGCCGGCCAGACCGTGTGGGGCACCCCGGCGCGTCCCCTCCGTCAGCACCTCGAGCAACTCGCCTGGCTGGCCCGATTGCCCGAGTTGCACCGCGAGTTGAACGAGATCAAGCGGCGCCTGGCCGCTCTCGAGATCGAGGACTGAGCCGTCACACCGGTTGCGCCGCGAACGCCGCCACCTGGTTCCGCCCCAGGTTCTTGGCCACATACAGCGCCGTGTCGGCCTCCCGGATCAGCCCATCGGCATCCTCGGGGAGCGGCTTCTCGCGGCACGCCACTCCGATGCTGCAACTGACCCGCAGCCGCTCGGCGTCGCTCTCCATGGTTCCCGCCGACACCGCTTCGCGGATGCGTTCCGCCTGATGGCAGGCCGTCGCGCCCCCGCATCCGGGCAGCACCATCAGGAATTCCTCGCCCCCGTAGCGCCCCAGCGAGTCGTATCGCCGCAGGGCCGACTTCATGCGCTGCGCGCTTTGCCGCAGCACGGCGTCCCCGGCGAAATGGCCGTAGGTGTCGTTGATCAGCTTGAAGCGGTCCAGGTCCGCCAGCAGCACCGCCAGCGGCTGGCCCTCCCGCCCGCTGCGCGACAGTTCGGTCCGCAGGATATCCAGAATGGCCGCGCGGTTGTGCAGCCCCGTCAGCATGTCGTGGGTGGCCTGCTCGCGCAGCTTTTCCCGCGCCCGCAGAAGCTCTTGCTGCAGGTCCAGAATGCGCGTCCCGGCGCGCAACCGCACCCGCAACTCGTGGTTGCGGAACGGCTTGGTGAGATAGTCGTCGGCCCCCGCATCCATCCCCTCCACCAAGTCCCGCGATTCCGTGCGCGCCGTCAGCAACACGATGTAAACATACGGCTCGCGGTTCGCCTCGCGCACCCGGCGGCACACTTCCGGACCATCCAGCCCGGGCATCATCCAGTCCAGAATCGCCATCTGCGGCGAGTCGTTCGATTGCAGGATCTTCCAGGCCTCCTCCCCGTCCCGCGCCGCCACCGCGTCGTATCCCCACTTGGTCAGTATGTTACGCAGCATCGCCTGGAAAACCGGGTTGTCTTCGGCTACCAGTACCCGCAACCGGGGCCGTTCCGGTTCCCCCCGATTTGGTTCGTCCCCCACACCCGTGGCGGCAGCCAGCGAACGCAACTCTCTGGTGACATCGGCGCTCTGATCCACAACCCTCTTATCGGCCCCCGCCCCGGTTTTCTGAACCCGGTCCGCGTGACCCCCACCTCAGGGCGGTGTTTAAACCCCAGAAGCCCCCAGACCACCATCCCGGCCGTCCTGGCACCGCAGTACTGCCGGCCGATCCCCACACCCCAAACCCGCCCCCCGCCAACCGCTCGGGCAGCCGCCGGCAACTTACCCCGCCCTGCCGGTCGAGCACGCCATGACTCGGCCGGCTCGACAGCCCTCGGATTCGGGCTCCCGTTTTCGGCCATCTGGCCCGAGCTTTCGACGATGTCCGACCCGGAACCGCGAGCGTGAGCAAGCGGCCCGAGGTTTTCAACGGTGCCCCACACAACCCCAGCGAATCCACCCCCACATCGCGCACCCGGCTGTGCTTCCGGTATCCCGGCCGCCCCCCATCCGCCCCCCTCCAAAAACCCGTTCACCGCCAATCCCACAATGTTCTCGCTATTAACCCCTTTCCCTCCAACACCCACCCCGCCGCCTCCGCCGCGCCGAAGCCCAACCCTGGGAGCAGAATGCCGAATGGAGCCAAAGTTCCCTCGACGAAGATCTCTACCCCCTCGGCCGCGCCCTCAGTTACGACGCCAGCAAAGTCTTCGCCCGCCTCCAGCACCGCATCACCGCCACCCAGAGCAATTACGAGCGCGCTTTCAAGGATCTCCAGCGCCTGCAATCGGATAGGCCGCCATCCCCACCCCCCGCCCAGCCCCAGCCCGTGCCCGCCGCCCACCCCGCCCCCACCCCGATTGGCTTCGTTTCGTCATCGCGCCCCCCCCCCGGGAACAGACGCCGTTTCTCGCGCCCTTTGCGA